>ERZ781272.756-NODE-756-length-16728-cov-5.752774_pt1 | contig 16728 bp, 15 predicted proteins | sample MGYA00375850_ERZ781272 | MGnify/ENA primary metagenome ERZ781272 (study PRJEB29790, sample SAMN06051246) | human gut metagenome | host: Homo sapiens | place: USA: Cincinnati, Ohio | collected 2013-06-21 | study: EMG produced TPA metagenomics assembly of the Gut...
CAAACAGAAGTGGGAAACATGGCATACCCACAAAGAGGCTCTGAAACGAAAGGCGGAGGTGGAGAACCAGCAGAACAATGGAACTTTCCTCCCTCCGAACAATCAGAAAGTATCTGATTTCCTGTATGATTTTGTTTCCACCTATGGGGAGAAAAAATGGGGCGTGTCTATGTATGACGGCCAGACCGCCCTGATTGCCAACTACATCAACCCGATTATCGGTGATATGGAGGTACAGGCAATTACTCCCCGTGTAATGGACAAGTATATTCAGACCTTGCAAAAGACCCACCCCGTTTCCAAAAGAAACCGGAAAGCCCGAACCGAGTTTGTTTCCAACCAGACCATTGAGAAGATTATTAAACTTCTCCGCTGTGCCTTTAAGCAGGCGGTCCGCTGGGAGCTGATCGGCAAAAATCCTTTTGAGAACACCGTATTACCCAAAACAGAGTACAAGAAACGTGACATCTGGGACGCTGATACCATCCGTATTGCTCTGGACCAGTGTACCGACAGTAAATTGTATGTTGCTATGAACCTTGCATTTGCGTGTTCTTTGAGGATGGGTGAAATTCTCGGTTTGACCTGGAAGAATGTTCACATTGAAGATGAAAACATAGCGGCTGACAATGCCTATGTATATATCGAGGCAGAACTGACGCGGGCTTCTAAGCAGGCCATTGAGATGTTGGGAGAAAAAGATATTTTCTATATCTTCACTCCGCTTATGCCAAACACCAGCACTAGGCTGATCTTAAAGAAACCGAGAACAAAATCAAGTGAGAGAAAAGTCTGGCTGCCGAAAACCGTTGCCTATATCCTCCGTGAATGGAAAAGGGCACAGGACGAGTTAAAGAGCTTTCTCGGTGATGAATACCAGGACTTCGATTTAGTGGTTGCCCTGCCTAACGGACGTCCCTGTGAAAATCGGATTATAGAGAAAGAATTTTCTCTGCTGAAAGAAAAAGCCGGACTGCCTAATGTGGTTTTCCACTCTCTCAGCCATTCCAGCACCACCTATAAGCTCAAACTCAATCACGGCGATCTGAAAGCCACCCAGGGAGACACGGGACACGCTGAAATTGATATGATTACAAAAGTGTACGCCCATATCCTTAACGAGGACCGCAAGATCAACGCCCAGAAGTTTGAAAGTGCCTTTTATGCGAATCCTGATCTGCGGAATGTGAAACCTCCACAGGAACCGGAAAAGCCTCAGACACAGACCTTAGACCTGGCAGCGTTGGTGGAGCAGCTTCAGAAATCACCGGAGCTCGCAAATACTTTGGCAGCCCTGCTCTCCGCCCAGAGAGCAGGCTAAAATCTCAAATTAGCAAGAAGTCCATTTTTCTTAGCAGGCCCTCCATTTTTGTTCGTTTCCTATTAGCAAGAATTTTCACCGTAACGCATAAACAATTAAGAACCCCTCAACTATCGGCAGATGGTTTCGTCTATGGTACGCAGCACAACAAAAAAAGCTGCAAACCCTTGATAATAAAGGCTTGCAGCGTTGTTTGCTGGCGTCCACGAGAGGATTTGAACCTCCGACCCCACGCTTAGGAGTTCCTAATGGCATTTGGTAGTTGGTAGTCCGAAACCTCTTAGAGGAGCGTCTAATAGAGCAAATTCATCAATAAGTGGTTGTTGTGTTTTGTAAAAAATACTCTCAAATATACTGGCATATACTAAAGAGTGTTAGCACCATGTTAGCAACCGCCATTGATTATTTGCATTCCTAAACAATTTTAATGTACATCATTTATCACAAGAAATCAAGATACTCGTATAGTAAGGACGTTCAATTATGAGCGTCCTATTTTATTACCCAAAATGAAAGGAGCATAAAGAATTATGAAAAAGATATTAAAGCGATTATGTACGGGCTTCTTAGCCTTTGCGACTATCGTTACCGCTTTGCCGACTACTGCTGTTCATGCAGAAAGCAAGCAATACTGGACACAATCGAATGAGCGTGTCGGTATCGTTGAAAAAGTAATGAATGATGGTTCTATCGGTTCAACCTTTAATGAGGGACATTTGACCGTTGACGGCGAGGACGCTTACTGTATTGACATCAATACCGTTTTTCAAAATGGCTACAAGACAAGAGCTGACGCAAGCACACGCATGAGTGCCGACCAGATAGCTGACATTGCCTTATCCATTGAATATGTCAAGCAATACACAGCCAGCCACAGTGGGTTAAGTAGTAATCACGCCTACTTATTAAGACAGTTAGTTGTCTGGCAGAGATTGAGCGTACATCTAGGCTGGCAGTGTGATAACGTGCGAGCTTCCTATGATGAAATCCCAAAGGCAACGCAAGACGAAGTGTACGCAGGTGCGAAAGCCTTTGTCAAAGAGAATAAAGGACGCTATGAATGTGGCGGATATATCTACTCTGGCGAGGGGCAGGATTTAGGGCAGTTCTGGGCGAAACTTGCCGTAGGAAATGCTACCTTGAAAAAGAGTTCCACCAACACCAGCATTACAGACGGCAACGGCAATTACAGTATCGCTGGTGCAACGTATGGTGTCTTTTCTGATAAGGATTGCAAAAATCAGCTTGCCACCCTTACGACAGATAGCAACGGCAATACCGAAACCGTAGAAGCCAAAGCTGGCACAGTCTATATCAAGGAATTATCCGCACCGACTGGCTACAAGGTAGATAATACCGTGTATTCTTTGAAAGTAGAAGCTGGTAAAACAGCAACCTTGAAAGTGGCTGATACACCAAAAGTTACTGATACTTTGATTGAGCTTTTCAAGATTGACATGGAAACACAGAAAAGCACTCCGCAAGGTAACGCTACCTTAGAGGGTGCAGAGTTCACATGGAAGTATTACGCTGGTTACTACAATAAAGACAATCTTCCTGCTGAACCAACACGCACATGGACGACAAAGACAATCGCTGAAAAAAATAGCGATGGCACAATCCATTATGTTACCCGTTTAGCTGACGCTTACAAAGTAGCTGGCGACAGCTTCTATATGCAGGACGGCAAAGCTGTACTTCCACTTGGAACACTGACCGTAGAAGAAGCGGAAAGTCCGATAGGTTATTTATTGGACGGTGCATATATGCAGGCAAACGGCAATAAGGAACAAATCAAAGGAATGTACCTTACACAGATTACCGAGGACGGCGACCTTGCCGTACTAACTGGAAGCAATCAGTTTTCCGTATCAGACAAGGTTATCCGTGGCGGTGCCAAAATCCAAAAACGTGATTTAGAAACGAAAGATACCAAAGCACAAGGCGGTGCTACTTTAAAAGATACAGCCTTTGAAATCATTTCCTTAAATGATAATGCCGTATTGGTTGAGGGCAAGCTCTACAAGAAAAATGAAGTCGTAAAAACCATTCATACTGATATTGAGGGCGTGGCTTCTACTTCTGCTGACTTGCTACCACATGGAAAATACCGTGTTGAAGAAAGCGAAGCACCAGAGGGCTACTTAATTGACGGTGCAAAAGCGATTGAATTTACAATCACAGAGAATGGAAAAATCGTTGATTTAACTGATGAAGCCCACTCTGTCTATAACCAGATTAAACGTGGCGACTTAGAGGGCGTGAAGATTGGAGCAGGTACGCACAAGCGTCTTGCTGATGTTCCCTTTAGGATCACAAGCAAGACGACGGGCGAAAGCCACATTGTCGTAACGGACGATAACGGGCAGTTTTCTACTTCTGCTGGCTGGGCTTCCCACAAGCACAACACCAACAAGGGCAAGACCAGCGAGGACGGTGTATGGTTTGGTACTTCTGAACCAGACGACAGCAAAGGAGCATTACTCTATGATACCTACATCATTGAAGAATTGAGCTGTGCTTCTAACAAAGGTTTTACCCTTATCCCACCGTTTGAGATTGTGATTTCCAGAAATAAAGTAACCGTTGATTTAGGAACATTGACGGACGAATACGAAAAAGAAATCTCAATCCACACGACAGCAACCAGCAAGGACGGCGAAAAAATGATTGTCGCAGGTAAAGACGTAACAATCATTGATACGGTCAAGTTAGACGGACTTGCGAAAGGTACTAAGTATCAGTTGAAAGGCTGGCAGATGTTACAAGAAGAAAATGCAGAGCTTATCATAGACGGCAAACGTGTAGAAAATAACTATACCTTTATTGCTGATGATGAAGAAATGAAAGTTGAGATTGCCTATACATTCAATGCTTCTTCTCTAGGTGGCAAGAACCTTGTAACCTTTGAAGAATTGTACGATTTAAGCAATCCAGAAGAACCCGTCAAAGTGGCAGAACACAAGGGCATTGAGGACGACGGGCAAACGGTATTGATTACAGAGCGTATCATCAAGATACATACGACGGCTACCTTTGAGGACGGCAAGAAAGAAATCGAAGCAGACAAAGACGTAACGATTATTGATACCGTTACCTTAGAGGGCTTGGAAGTTGGGACTAAGTATCAGCTTGTGGGCTGGCAGATGTTACAAGAAGAAAATGCAGAGCTTATCATTGACGGCAGACGTGTAGAGAATGACTATACCTTTATTGCTGACAGTGAGAACATGGAAGTACAGATTGCCTTTACTTTTGACGCTTCCGAGCTTGGCGGTAAACAGCTTGTAATCTTTGAAGAATTATACGATTTATCCAACCCAGACGAACCGAAAAAGGTTACGGAGCATAAGGACATTGAGGATAAAGGGCAGACGGTAACAGTCAAGGAAGTACCAGAAGTTCCCGAAGAACCAGAGAAGCCAGAAACACCGACGACACCCGATACGCCAACCAGAACCGACAGTCCAAAAACGGGCGACAGTACAAACCTTATAGCATTTATCGTGATGTTGCTTGCTTCTGCTGGCGGTATTGCAGGTACATACTTCTACAAACGCCGTTCCTTGAAAAAATCATAAGGCGGTAACTGTATGAGAAAAGGAAAATCACGCTCTCCGCCGTTACTATGTCGGCAGACTACCGCTTATTCTGGCTTGTCTGCCTACCACCTGCAAGAACACGGATAGTCAAGTGTGCGTAAGCATACATTTTACCCTTTACTATCTGGGGGCTTGCTGGTATTTCCTATACCGCCAGAATAAGAACCTATCACAATTAAAAAGAAAGAAATGAGGTAAAACACTATGGAATTAAAATATGTTGTGCCGAACATGGAAAAGACATTCGGCAATTTGGAATTTGCAGGCGAAAGCAAGGTTGAACAGCAACGCATTAACGGACGCTATACACCCGTATCAAGAAGCTACAACTTGTATTCAGACGTACAGCGTGCTGATGATATTATCGTAACCATTCCTGCCAAAGCTGGCGAAAAACATTTCAAGCCAGAGCAGAAAGTCAAACTGATTAACCCACGCATTACCGCAGAGGGCTACAATATCCGTGGGCGTGGCTTTACAAACTATATCTTACTGGCTGATGATATGTTGCCAGTGGAAAGTAAATAAGGGGGTATAAGATTATGAGATTAGCAAATGGAATTGTATTAGATAAAGAAAAGACATTCGGTGTGTTGAAGTTCTCTGCCCTTAGACATGAGGTGCGTATGGAAAATGAGGACGGAACGACAAGCGAAGAAATCAAACGCAGAACCTATGACCTCAAATGCAGTGTGCAGGAACGCATGATACAAGTGTCAATTCCTGCTGATGTAGCCGTCAAGGACTATCCATACAATGCAGAAGTTGAGCTTATCAATCCCGTAGCTGATACGGTGGCAAACGCCAACTTTAGAGGGGCTGACGTGGACTGGTACATCAAGGCTGATGATATTATTTTGAAGAACAAAGGTAACCAGCCAGCAGGAAATCCACAGAACAACAATCCGCAGGGACAGCCGAAGAAATAAACCGATAAGGAGCGTCTATGAACCTACTGAAATATAAAGGAAAGCGTATCAGAGCCAGCGACAAGAGCCTTGTCTACCGCTTTTCAATGGGTACGCTTCTGTTTCTGTTTATAGCGGTTATCCTGCTACTGAACCTAAAACAGTTCATGCGTACCGATTGGAAGCAGTTCAACCTATTGGATAATGGGCTGACACTTTCCCCTTACAACTTCATAACCATACTGATAGCGACTGGTGTTTGTGCATTGGTCGCTTTTCTGTATTACCGCTTCTGTTATGACCGTTTCAAACAGTTACTGCACCGTCAAAAGCTGGCACGAATGATACTGGAAAACAAGTGGTATGAAGCCGATACCGTCAAGGACAGCGGTTTTTTCACTGACCTGCAAGGCAGATCAAGGGAAAAAATCGTCTGGTTTCCGAAAATCTATTATCAGATGAATACGGGACTGCTTCATATCCGCTGTGAAATCACATTAGGAAAGTATCAAGACCAGCTCTTACGGTTAGAAGATAAATTGGAAAGTGGTTTGTACTGTGAGCTGACCGACAAGACCTTACACGACGGCTATATCGAGTACACCCTGCTTTACGATATGATAGCGAACCGTATTTCCATTGAGGAAGTCAAGGCAGAAAACGGCTGTCTTAGACTGATGAAAAATCTTGTCTGGGAATATGACGCACTCCCTCACGCACTGATAGCTGGTGGAACGGGTGGCGGTAAAACGTATTTTCTGCTGACACTTATTGAAGCACTGTTGCAGACCAACGCCGAGCTTTACATCTTAGACCCGAAGAACGCTGACCTTGCCGACTTGGGAACGGTTATGCCGAATGTGTATCATACGAAAGAAGAAATGATTGATTGCGTCAATGCCTTTTATGACGGCATGGTGGCACGAAGCGAAGAAATGAAACAGCACCCGAACTACAAGACGGGCGAAAACTACGCCTACTTGGGACTACCGCCCTGCTTTTTAATCTTTGATGAATATGTGGCATTTTTTGAAATGCTGGCTACAAAGGAAAGCATGAGCCTACTTAGCCAGCTAAAGAAAATCGTGATGTTAGGACGACAAGCTGGTTACTTCCTTATCGTCGCTTGCCAGCGTCCAGACGCAAAGTATTTTTCAGACGGGATAAGGGATAACTTCAACTTTCGTGTGGGGCTTGGTCGTATCAGTGAACTTGGATACGGTATGCTCTTTGGAAGTGATGTGAAAAAACAGTTTTTCCAAAAGCGTATCAAAGGGCGTGGCTACTGTGATGTAGGGACAAGTGTAATCAGCGAGTTTTATACTCCCCTTGTACCTAAAGGGCATGACTTCTTACAGACAATCGGTTCACTGGCATACGCAAGGCAGGACGGAACGGCGACGTGCGAAGCGAAAGGCGACGGGACGGACTAGCCGTTGCTGGTGTGGCGTCAGCCACGCCAGCAAACATCAGCCCCTCATTATCTAACAGAGGGGCACAATTACGCTGGAAACTGGTTCAAAAACCTTTAGAAGTCCGCTAGGAATAAGGGTTTGTATCATTTTCAGCCGTTTGTGATAATCGCTTGAAAATATCACAAAATCTCAAAAATATCACGATTGGGGGTATGACAACTGAATGATACTGATTTTTTGAACGCCTTGAAAGCAAAACGCTCTGATTATGGCGTATCGCAGACAAGGCTTGCAATCATGGCTGGTATCAGCCGTGAACATTTAAGCCGTATCGAAGCTGGCAAGGTGGCACTGACCGAGGATATGAAGAACAAGCTACTGGAAGCGGTAGAGAAATTCAATCCCGACGCTCCTATGTTCCTGCTCTTTGATTATGTGCGTATCCGATTTCCCACACTGGATATACAGCACGTTATCAAGGACATATTAAAGCTGAACATCAGCTATATGCTTCACGAAGATTTCGGACGGTACGGTGGAAAATGCAATCAGTTTAGACAACCAGCTCAATATCATTCAAGTAGCCGATTTAGTATTACCCGATAAGGACACGACCTTTGAGGAATACACGACCATTGAATTACTGTCTGTTTCCATGCTGATAGTGATTAGTACCTTTGCGTTAGATTTTATCCATTCGGACAGAAGCATTTTCAAGATTGTAGACCTTGACGAAGCATGGGCGTTCTTAAATGTGGCACAAGGCGAAACACTCTCTAACAAGCTGGTTCGTGCTGGTCGTGCCATGCAGGCAGGCGTGTACTTTGTCACACAATCTTCGGGGGACGTATCAAAGGAAAGTCTGAAAAACAATATAGGTTTGAAGTTTGCATTTAGAAGCACTGACATTCACGAGATAAAGCAGACCCTTGAATTTTTCAGTATTGACAAAGAGGACGAGAACAACCAGAAACGCTTGCGAGATTTAGAAAACGGACAATGCCTATTGCAAGATTTATACGGACGTGTGGGCGTGGTGCAGATACACCCAGTCTTTGAAGAATTACTGCACGCCTTTGATACCAGACCGCCGATACAGAGAAATGAGGTGGAGTGATGAAAGAAAGGATACAAGGTGCGTTCACAAGAAAAAAGATACTCTGCTTTTTCAAAATGGCTCTGTTTGTCGTGGCACTGTCCCTTATCCTGCTTTCACTCTTGGGAACGGTGGTTCACGCAACGGGACTTGTGGACGACACTATCAATACCGAAAATCTTTATTCTAAATATCCATTAAGCAATTATCAGCTTGATTTCTATGTGGATAATAGCTGGTCGTGGCTTCCGTGGAACTGGCTGGACGGGATTGGAAAAAGTGTACAATACGGGCTGTACTGCATTACTAATTTTGTTTGGACGATAAGCCTATATCTTTCTAATGCTACGGGCTATGTAGTGCAGGAAGCCTACAAGCTGGACTTCATCAACGATATGGCAGACAGTATCGGCAAAAGCATACAGACCCTTGCAGGCGTTACGCAGAACGGCTTTTCTTCTTCGGGATTTTATGTAGGCTTCCTACTGCTGATTATCTTAGTGGTGGGTATCTACGTTGCCTATACGGGACTAATCAAACGGGAAACCAGCAAGGCACTACACGCCGTTATCAACTTTGTAGTGGTGTTCATTTTATCCGCTTCCTTTATTGCCTACGCTCCCGACTATATCAAGAAAGTGAATGACTTTTCATCAGACATCAGCACCGCTTCGTTAGACTTGGGAACAAAAATCATGCTTCCCGACAGCGACAGTAAAGGTAAGGACAGCGTGGACTTGATACGGGACAGTTTATTTTCCATACAAGTACAACAGCCGTGGCTACTGCTTCAATTCGGTAATTCCGATATAGAGGAAATCGGCTCTGAACGTGTGGAAGCTCTGGTATCGGCAAGTCCAGAGGACGAGGACGGCGAAACGAGGGAAAATGTGGTCAAGACCGAGATTGAGGACAACGACAATAACAATCTGACGATACCGCAGGTCGTCAATCGTCTTGGAATGGTATTCTTCCTGCTTATCTTCAACTTAGGTATCACGATATTTGTATTCTTACTTACGGGTATGATGTTATTCAGCCAGATACTTTTTATCATTTTCGCAATGTTTTTGCCTATCAGTTTTCTGCTTTCCATGATACCGAGCTATGAGAGCATGGCGAAACAAGCCATAGTTCGTGTGTTTAATACGATTATGACAAGGGCAGGAATTACGCTGATTGTAACGGTAGCCTTTAGTATTTCCAGTATGTTTTATAACATATCCACAGACTACCCGTTCTTTATGGTGGCGTTCTTACAGATAGTGTGTTTTGCAGGAATTTACATGAAGCTAGGCGATTTAATGAGTATGTTCTCTTTAAATGCTGGCGACAGTCAAAGCATGGGACGCAGGATTTTCCGTAGACCGTATCTGTTCATGCGACATAGGGCTAGACGTATGGAACATAGGCTTGCAAAGGCTGTGGGAAAAGGAAGTATGGTCGGTGCTGGAGCTGGTGCAATGGCTGGCTCTATGGTATCGTCTGGCGGTTCATCAGCAAGAAATAACACACCAAAACAGCCCACCCGAAGCAACAGCACTTCTTCTCTTAGCGGTAAGGCTGGCTCAGCCGTGGGAGCTGTCCTTGATACAAAGAATAAAGTTAAGGATAAGGCAACCGCTGTTAAAGAAAATATCAAGGATATGCCGACACAGACCGCTTATGCGGTTCACTCTGCCAAAGAAAAGGCAAAGTCCAACGTGTCTGATTTCAAGCGTGGCGTGGTGCAGGAAAAGGAAAACCGCCAGTCTGGACGTTTAGAGAAACAACAGCTCCATAGACAGAATATTGCTGATAAGCGTATGGAGCTTCAAAAGGCACAGGAAGCAAGGCAGGCAGGGAAGAAAACGGACGGATCAGCGACAAGCGGAGCTGCCCGTCCCCATGAAAGACCAGAGACTACTTCTAAGGTCAATGTGGAAAAACAGCAGGAAGTCAAACGCCCTGCCACAGCTTCTACGGTTAAGAATAACGAAGTCAAAGCAGGCGTTGTCAAGGAGCGTCCGCTATCTTCTGGCGGTTCATCAGCAAAAACCGTCAATCAAGAAACGGTAAGGCAGAATTACAAGGCTGACCGTGTTACGAAAACGCAGATAACTACTACACAGAAGCATACACAGCAGAATACCGAGAAGAACAAACGAACCCTATTTAAGAAAGGACAAAGGAAGAAATGAAACTAAGACATATCGCTATCATTGGCAGTCTGTTTCCTATCCTCTTTTCTCTCGTATTATTCTTTGGGGTTCTGATTAGTGCCGAGGACGACGACGGGGGCAATGGTTATTCCTCTAATTATATGGGTATGAACCTATCTGCCGAAGTCTTGAAACATCAGCCTATGGTAGAAAAGTATGCAAAAGAAAACGGTATTTCCGAGTATGTCAATGTGTTGCTGGCAATCATACAAGTGGAAAGTGGCGGTACAGCCGAGGACGTTATGCAAAGTTCTGAAAGTCTGGGACTACCGCCCAACTCACTAGATACAGAAAGCTCAATCAAGCAGGGGTGTAAATATTTTGCGTCCCTGCTTTCTTCCTGCAAAAATCAAGGTATCGACGATTTGAATGTAGCAATACAGTCCTATAACTATGGCGGTGGCTATGTGGGCTATGTGGCAGGAAAAGGAAAGAAACATACCTATAATCTTGCAGAGAGCTTCGCCCGTGAGAAATCGGGTGGAAAGAAAGTAACCTACACCAACCCGATAGCCGTTGCGAAGAATGGGGGCTGGCGGTATGGCTATGGGAATATGTTCTATGTGGAATTAGTCAATCAGTATTTAACTGTTCCGCAGGTATCGGGAGAACTGGCACAAAAGGTAATGAATGAAGCGTTGAAATATCAAGGCTGGAAGTATGTGTATGGGGGCAGTAACCCGAATACTTCCTTTGACTGTTCGGGACTGACGCAATGGTGCTATGGAAAAGCTGGTATCTCTTTACCGAGAACGGCACAAGCACAGTATGACGCAACCCAACATCTGCCACTCTCGCAGGCAAAGGCAGGGGACTTGGTATTTTTCCATTCTACCTATAACGCTGGAAGTTATGTAACACACGTCGGTATTCTTGTTTCGCCGACACAGATGTACCACGCAGGAAATCCGATAGGATATGCAGATTTAAGTAGTAGTTACTGGCAACAGCACTTAATCGGTGCAGGACGAGTAAAACAATAGAAAGGACTTGAAAAATATGTTTAAGAAGAATAAGAAGCAGACAGAAACTCTCAAAGAACCAAAAGAAAAAAAGGTGCGTACTGTCAAGGTAGGCACACATAAGAAAACCGTGATTGCGTTGTGGGTGGTGCTTATCGCAAGCGTGAGTTTTGGGGTGTATAAGAATTTTACGGCTATCGACCAGCACACCACCCATGAAAAAGAAATCATTGAACTTCGCTTGCAGGACACCAACGGGATAGAAAATTTCGTGAAGAACTTTGCGAAGTCCTATTATACATGGAGTAACAGCAAAGAAGCGATTGAAGCAAGGACGCAGGCAATCAACGGTTATCTGACAAAGGAATTGCAGGACTTGAATGTGGATACCATTAGAACCGATATACCAACCAGTTCCACGGTTGTAGATGTGATTGTTTGGAGTATCGAACAGTTGGGAACGGACACTTTTTCTGCTACCTACGAAGTAGATCAGCAGATAAAAGAGGGAGAACAGACAACAGCAGTCAAGGCAACTTATACCGTAAAAGTCCATGTGGACGCTGACGGGGATATGGTAATCGTTCAGAACCCTACCCTTGCACCAGCAATCAAAAAATCAGACTATGAGCCAAAAACACCAGAAACAGACGCAAGCGTGGACGCTGATACTGTCAATGACGCTACCGCATTTCTGGAAACATTCTTTAAGCTGTACCCAACAGCGACGGAAAAAGAACTTGCCTACTATGTAACGGGAAATGTCCTTGAACCTATCGGCAGGGACTACCTTTATTCAGAATTGGTAAACCCAGTATTTACAAAAGACGGGGACAATGTGAAAGTCAAGGTGGCTGTGAAATTCCTTGATAATCAGACAAAGGCTACGCAAGTATCGCAGTATGAACTGACACTACATAAGGATAGCAACTGGAAGATTATAGGATAAATCAAGTAAGCGTGCATTTCTTTAAGGATTTGCACGCTTATGTAACTAAGAATAACAAAAAATGGTATGTATAGTTGGTTGAAATCAATATTTGCAGTTGTATAATGGAAATAGAGGAGGAATGAAAAATATGAATAATAAGAATATAAACATTCATTCAAATCTTATCTTTTTGAGAAAAGCAAATAATATGACATTAGAAGAAGTTGCAAATAAAGTCAATGTATCTAGGCAGGCAGTTGCAAAGTGGGAAAATGGAGATAGTGTTCCCGACTTAATGAACTGTGTTGCGTTAGCAGATTTATATGACGTTTCCGTCGATGATTTATTACATTATGACGGAGAACAAGAAGAAACTAGTATTGCTCCAAAAGGTAAGCATTTATTCGGAACAACAGTTATTGGGGAACGAGGACAAATTGTTATCCCCAAACAAGCTCGTGATTTATTAGGATTGAAAGCTGGGGATACATTAGTTGTTCTTGGAGATGAAAACCCTAGTACCAGAGGAATTGCATTATTACCGAGTGAACTTTTTATGAAAGCTACTCAAGAAATTATGGAAACATTTTATCCAAAATCAAACAAGGAGGATAGAAATGAAAAAAATATTGATAGAAACTGATAGCCTTACAAAACACTATGGTAAATTCATTGCTTTAGATAATGTATGCCTTCAACTGAAAGAGGGAGAAATATATGGACTAATTGGAAAAAATGGGGCAGGTAAAACAACACTAATGAGAACGTTAGTGGGGTTGAGTATTCCTACCGCTGGACGCATTACTTTGTTTGGTAAGGAACATGAAAAGAACATACAGATAGAGCAAAAAAATATTGGGTGCATGATTGAAAATCCCAGTATTGTTCCTTATATGACAGCAAGACAAAATTTACAATTACACCAAATATTAAGAGGAATTAAAAAAACGGATTGCAAAGCAGAATTAGAACTTGTTGGACTATCCGCAGATTTAAAGAAAAAGGCAAAAGACTTTTCATTAGGAATGAAACAAAGACTAGGTATTGCCATTGCTTTATTAAGTAATCCCCAAATAGTTATTTTAGACGAGCCTATAAATGGATTAGACCCTATCGGGGTTACTGAAATAAGAAATTTAATTATAGACCTTTGTAAAAATAAAAATATAACGATATTGATATCTAGTCATAATTTACCAGAATTGTATCAGGTTGCTACACAGTATATCTTTATTGATAGTGGAAAAATTGTGAAATCAATGAGCCTTGAAGAACTGGAAAAAGAAAGTAATCCGCATTTGTTAATTGGTTGTAAGCAACTGGATAATCTGATAAACGTTTTAAAATCTATTTTGCATACAAATAATTATAAAGCAATATCGGATACCGAACTGGAATTATATGATTATTTGACAGATATAGAATATGTGTCAAGAGTTTTAAGTGAAAATGATATAGTGGTTACAAATTTAAGTTATCAAGAAGAAACATTAGAAAACTATTTCCTATCACTTGTGGGAGGTGCAAAAAATGCTTGATTTGATTAAGGTAGATATTTATAAAATGGCAAAATCTTCACTCATAAAAAGAGTGTTCGTTCTTTCTGTATTAAGTGCGGGTTTAATGTTCTTATTTGCACATTTAATGGCAACGGGCGATATGGATATTCAAAACACAGGTATTATGTCATTATTTGCTGACAGTCAAATTTTCACTTTGCTCGGTTGTGTTATTATTGGTATGTTTTTGTGCAATGATTTCGAGTATAAAATCATTGAAAATGCTATTTCAAGCGGACACAAACGAAATACGATTGTTTTCAGCAAAATGCTTTCGCTTGTAATACTAATTGCAATTATATCATTGCCATATATTATTGCTATCATACTCTCTGTCTGTACTAACTTAGAAATGATTGTATATATGCCAACTGCATACTTAACTATTGTTAATTTTGCCATTAAGGGTACAGATATGATGAATATAATTGTCTTTATTATTCTAGCAATACTAACATATTCAGCTCAGTTAAGCATTGGTATATTTATTATGTTTTTAGTTAAAAAGCCCGTCATAGTAATTGCATTATCATATATAACTATATTATTACTTGGACCAGTTTTAGGTCTAAATGAAGTAACTAAAAACATTATGGCATATACGCCCTTTGGAATAGACTATACAGGTTTAGCAGTAAACTTTGAACTTGTTAATTTAATGAAATCATGTGCTATTGGAGTAATCTTTATTTTGATTTTTACATTTTTATCAATATTAGTATTTAGAAAATGTGAGGTAAAATAGTTGTTGATAAAAAATACAAGAGGTACTAGAATGATTGGTTTAAAAAAACGAGATATTAAAAAGGCGTTAAAAGCAGGTGCAAAAGCTGGAGGCTCATCGTATGCTGATGTACGAGCTGACATTGAAGCAACGATTGATGAAGCTATGAATAGCACCGACCCAGAGGTGCAGGCAAATTTCAAAAAATATTTTGGAAATAAACGTCCTACACCAGAAGAATATATCTATACCATTACAAAGAAAACACGAGTTTAGGGAATGAATAAGAGGTGTTATTTTGGAAAGTCAATCATGGGTTATGTGTCCTATTTGTAGCAACAAGACACGAACAAAAATACGAGAAGATACGGAACTGATAAATTTTCCATTGTTCTGTCCAAAGTGCAAACATGAAACTTTAATCAATATGAAGTATGGAAAAGTAACTATTATCAAAGAGCCAGACGCAAAGACGCAGAGCCGATAATTTATAGGTTATTGTAACTTGTAGATTGTCGGCTCTTATTTGTTATCTGCGGAGCAGATCAGCAAATAAGAGTATCAAAGACAAAAAAGAAAACAAGAAGCTGGGTTACTTCTTGCTCTCTCTGCTGTTCAAGATACCGTCAATCGTACCTTGAATGATTTTTAATTCGTTATCACTCAATAAATCAAGAGAGGTTTCTATCTGACGGCGAGCTGTGCTTTTTGCTACTTTCTCCGCTGGATAGAAATATTCATCAACCGATATATTGAACATGGTAACTAAATCATGGAATAATTGAAAGCTTGGGTGCGACCCAGTATTTTCAATATCTGCGATATGACGTTCCCCATAGAATACCTTATCGCCTAAATCATTACGAGAAAGTCCTGCTTTCTCACGGGCTTCTCTGATTGCCAGCCCTAGCGGTCTGAAATCAAAAGTATGTGTTTCTTTTGTTTTTCTCATTTTAAATCACCTAGCATGAGTTTATACTTCATGCTGTATATTTAGAATGTGTTAAAATTGCATATAGTATGCAGTAATAATTCAAAAGCTGTTATCGTGTGCGGTAAATAAAAAAACCGTTCCTAGATAATATACTTTTGTACGTCTTGAAGAATGACGGGACGGTTTTGGATATAACCAGAACTGTCCTTTTTCTTGTAAGTACAAGGTATGGCTCTGGTTAAAGGGGGCTTATACCATGATTGCATACGGAAGAACGCTTTGCCGTTCTCAACTAGATAAATATTTTTCCCTAGTATTACAATCATCATACCCTTTACCAGAATTAAAATTTCATATCAATAGAATTTATAAAACAGTCTGTTTGTGTATTTATACACCCACGGACTGTTTTTATTTTATTAAAAAGTTTTTTCGATTTTTTATGGTTTCAACTTAACAAATCACACCTGCCATTCCCTATATGGTGCGGAAAGAGGGATAAATACCTTTCACGTCATAACGGAAAGGGGGTGAGATTGATGAAAACGTCTGACTTCCAGAAAACAGTTCAATGCCGTTTTGAAAGTTGTTTGAAGAAAGTTGTCCGACATGTTGTTAAGGACTATCAGAAGAAATTAAAACGACGACAAAAGGAAGAAACACTCTTTTGTGAACTTCCAGAAATCGTTGTAGAAAATCTGGCTGTCTGGGACGACTATGATACGGACTATACGATTTTCAATGTATGCGGTAATGATATTCGTGTCTATGATGATGAATTGGCAGAAGCCTTGAAACAGTTATCCGAGCGTAACCGTGAAACTTTGCTGATGTATTACTTCTTGGAAATGAACAACGAAGAAATTGCAAAAAAGCAGAATATTTCCAGAAGCGGTGTATTTCAAAATCGGCATAACTCATTGGCACTTATGAAAAAATTACTAAAGGAGAAACGATAGCAAATGAAACACACATTTAAGAAGCCGTCCTACTACTTGCTTTCGCAGGCTATGGACGGGGACGAAAAAGCGATTGAAAAGATACTGGCATTTTATGACCCGTACATATCAAAGTG
>ERZ781272.757-NODE-757-length-16675-cov-3.543863_pt1 | contig 16675 bp, 15 predicted proteins | sample MGYA00375850_ERZ781272 | MGnify/ENA primary metagenome ERZ781272 (study PRJEB29790, sample SAMN06051246) | human gut metagenome | host: Homo sapiens | place: USA: Cincinnati, Ohio | collected 2013-06-21 | study: EMG produced TPA metagenomics assembly of the Gut...
AGCCTCGGCTCGTCCTCATCGATCCGGCGCTTCTCTCCACCCTGCCGCCCCGCTTATAATCCGTTGCATTCACAGAGGACAATGCGGTTTGGTAATACCCCATCGTAAGGGTAGCGCTGTCCCGCTGGCGCAGATAAACCTGTACGCCGGTATCCAGTGTATACGTGCTGCCGTCGCCCATGGCGCTGACGGAACTGAGACTATCCAGCGTCACAGAGCGCAGCTGGCGCATATTCTTCACCGTGCCGTCCGTGTTGAACTGAACGCCTGCGCCGCCGCCCGCAATGCTGAAATACTTGCCGTTTGCATCCAGAGTGGTGGTCTTTCCGTCCTTAAGTCCGGCATAGCTGACCTGAAGCGAGCCGTCCACCTTTTCGGGAACGGTGGTCATGTAGTAGAAGCTCCAGGTGTCGCCGGTAACGTCGTCCAAAAGCAGGTAACTGATCTGCCCGTCGCTGTTGGTGATGTAATAGCGCACGTCCGCCGCGTTGAGGGTATAGCCCGCCAGGCGGCTGGGGTAAATTTTTGCCCACGCGCCGGTATTGGTGGTATCCAAAATCTGCACGTCGGCGGCAAGGGTCAGATTGCCCAGCTTTGTGCCGGCCTTATCCACCGTGCCGCTGAGCGTTTTGGGCGAGAGCGCCTTGATGGTGGTGCCGCCGTCCGCCATGCTGACGGAAACCAAACTGCCCACGGCAAAACCGCTGCGCTCGCTCACGGAGAAGGTGTGCGCCACGCCGTCCGTGCAACCCACGGTCACGTTCACCACTGCGGCGGCATTGGTTCCGGACGCCTTGCCCGTGCCGATGGAGGAAACCACACCATAATAAATGGTATCTGCCGCGCTGCCGTTGACCACGTCCACCACCTCGCCGTTCATGCCCAGCAGCAGCAAGGCCGTGTCGCCGACCTTAAACCCGCCCATGGAGGAGAGCTTGTAGGCCGCGGTGGCTGTTCCAATGGTGTAGCTGGTAGTCCCCACGGTGACGGCGGTGGGCGCCGCCGCGCTGGGCGTCAAAGCGGAAATCGTGCCGCCCGCCCGGTCCGTGTAAATCCACACGGTCTGCATTCCGGCATTGTAATAATAAACATCATACTCCTGCACGGAGGACAACGACGAGAGCGTCCCGTTGCGATAGACCTTTGCCGCCGTGGAGGCAAAGGGCAAATCCAAACTGCGCCCGGAGGAGACATAGGGGCCGCTGAGATTGGCGGACACCACCGCCGCATAATCCACATGCCCGTTGGTAACGGTATAGCCCAGTGTGGTCGCGTAGATTTTACCCTCACTGTTTTGTGCCGTCAGCGCGTTGTAGAGAAGGTACACGCAGTCTGACCGGGTCATGGTTCCTCCCCGGCTGAGGGTGATCTGATCCCGCAGTCCCAGAGAAGCCGCCTTGCTCAACTGCGCGGTGGGAAACGAGCCTGCCAGCTTGGAGGAGTCGTATCCCAGCAGACGCAGTACACTGGTGCAGGCCTGCTCCAGCGTAATGGACTGGCTGGGCCGGAACGTGCCGTTGGTATATCCCACCATCCAGCCCTGGGTCACGGCAATTTTAATGTACTGGGACGCCCAGTGGTCGCTCTTCACGTCCTTAAACAGAGAAACACCCTCGCCGTCTCCCACACTGTCCTTATAGGACGAGGCGTTTACCAGCATTTTGGCGAATTGGGCACGGGTGACACTCCCCTCCAGATTCAGGTTCCCATTCACATCGCCCACCAGAATCCCCAGTGCGCGAATGGTCTGCACCTCTCCGCTGTCCGCTGCCGCCGTGGCCCCGGCGGGGACAGTGAGCAGCGTTACCGCCGTGCACACCGCCAGCAGCAGCGCCAATATCCGTCTTTTCATCATGTTGATGACCATTCCTTTCTGCTTCGCTTTTGGGCGCAGGACAACCGCCCTCCGGTCGCCCTGCGCGTTATTTCTAATGACCGCATCCACGGTGAACAGATTCCCGTCTGAAGCCTCTCTGTATCCCCATGCCGCCGTCAGTCATACCGCAGCGCGTCAATGGGGTTCAGCCGGGCGGCTTTTTTCGCTGGAAGATAACCGAAGATAATGCCGATGGCGGCGGACACGCCGGCCGCCAGCACAATGGAGCTGAGAGAAGGCACCACGCTCATTTCCTCGCCGGTAAGCGCCACAATCAGCACCGAACCGATGGCGGAGAAAATGTAGCCGAAAACGATGCCCACCGCGCCGCCCAGCGCGGAGGTGACCGCCGCCTCGATGACGAATTGCTCCATGATGTAGCGTTCCTTGGCACCCAGAGCCTTTCGGATTCCGATTTCCCGGGTTCGCTCTGAGACGGACACCAACATTATATTAATGAGGCCGAGGCCGCCCACCCCCAGAGAAATGCCGGCAATGACCGCCAGAATCGTAATCATCACGTCGGTCATGCTGTTCATCATATCCATCATCTCCGCCATGGAGATGACGGTATAGGCGTCCTCATCGTCAAACACATGATACAGCGCGTTTTCCACTGCTTTTTTGGACGCGGCGGCATTGTCCACCGCGGTGACGGTCATCAAATAGGAGGAGTAATTCCCAACGTTTGAAAGCCGCGCCGCCGTGGAGCAGGGGAGATAAATGGAGTCGTCTGTGCCACCCTTCTCCATCTTCTTGGACTCCTGCGCCATGACGCCCACAATGGTCAGCTTGTTCTGTCCCACCTTGATGGTTTTGCCCACCGCGTCCCCATTATAATAGGTCTGCGCCACGTAATTGCCCACTACGCACACGTGCCTGCGGGTAGAGACATCCATATACTGAAGTCCCCGGCCTTGGGCAATGTCATAGCCCTTCATGGAGAAATACTCCTCACTGACGCCGGTGACAGAGGTAGTGGTGGATTTCTCCGTGCCGATTTTCACCGTTCCGCTCAAGCTGGCAACGGGGGAAACCTTGGAGAGGAGCGTGGGATTCTCCTCCACCAGCTGATACATCTCCGCCTCGGAAATGCTGCGGGAGGTCCCCCGTCCCTTGATGTTCACATTCAGCGTATTGGTGCCAAGCTCCGCAAAGCTGTTCTCCGTATAGATGCGCATGCCGTTTCCCATACCCACGATGGTAATCACGGCGCTGATGCCGATGATGATGCCCAGCATAGTCAAAAACGTCCGGGTCTTGCTGGCCCAGATGTTTTGCAGCGCCATGCGGACTGCTTCCATGATGTTCATACCGTCGCCGCCTTTCCCGCAAGACCCGGCGAAACCACAGCCTCCGGCGCGTGGGCGTCCCCGTCATAAACGATGCGCCCGTCCTCCAATCGGACAATACGCTGCGCCTGCACGGCGATGGAATTGTCATGAGTGATGAGCACCACGGTGTTTCCCGCAGCGTGGAGCTGCTGGAGCATGTTCAAAACCTCGCGCCCGGTGTGGGAGTCCAGGGCGCCGGTAGGCTCGTCGGCTAAGATCACCGCCGGTTCTCCCACCAGCGCCCGGGCGATGGACACCCGCTGCTGCTGGCCGCCGGAAAGCTGGGCGGGACGGTGATTCACCTTGTCGCCAAGGCCCACCATATCCAGCGCTACTTTTGCCCGCTCCCTCCGCTCCGACCGGGACATCCCGGCATACATCAGCGGTACTTCCACGTTTTCAAGCAGCGTCAGCTTGGGGAGCAGGTTGTATTGCTGAAAAATGAAGCCCAGCAGTTCGTTGCGCACCTCCGACAGTTCGTCTTTGTCCATCTTGCCCACGTCCCGCCCGTCCAGCAGATACGTGCCGGAGGTGGGAACGTCCAGACAGCCGATGATATTCATGCAGGTGGACTTGCCGGAGCCGGACTGCCCCACAATGGCTACAAATTCATTGCGCTGAATCTGCATGGAAATATGGTCGGCGGCGCGGACAGTCGTATCGCCCATTTGATAGGTTTTACAAACATCCTGAAATTCGATCAGCGCACTCATCCCTGCGGCCCTCCGCTGGGGCCTCCCGAACCGCCGGGGCCTCCGCCTGAGCCGCCGCCCGGCGGGCCGCTCATTGCAGCTTCGTCCCTCATCATTTGGTCATAGCTGCTGATACTGCTGGCAGTAGCCGGGATATAGGCAACGGTGTCGCCCTCTTGCAGCCCGGAAGTGATTTCTATGTAATCATTGTCGCTGACCCCGGTCTCCACCTTCACGTAGACATACCCCTCCGGCGCGGAAGCATCCTCCATCGCGTTGGACGCGCTGGGAGAGGCGGCAGTAATCAACACCCGGTTTCCCCGTTCCACAGCGCCCACAGGAATCGCCAGCGCGTTGTCATTGGCGGAAACCACGATTTTGGCGTCCACATTCATCCCCGGCCAAAGGCTCTCGTTTTCATCAATACGGACGGTAACGGGATAGGAAGTGGTGCCATTGGTAGTCGTGCCCGCCACAGAAACCTTGGTGATGGTGCCGGTAAAGGTTTTTCCCTCCACCGCATCCGCCGTGATCTCCACCGACTGCCCCACCTTAACCTGACTGATATCCAGCTCGTCGATATTCATGATCAGCTCCAAATAGCTCAGGTCGTAAATCGTACACATGGACTTTCCGGATTCCACCCGATCTCCCGCCTTGTACTGTTTATCCACAATGGTGCCGTTGATGGGGGATTTAATGGTATAGTCGTCCATCTGATCCTGGGTGGTCTTCATGGTCAGCTCGGCGCTCCGCAGATTGTCGGAGGCGGACTGCACCTGATCGTTCTGTGCATTGCTGGAGAAGGTGACAATTGCCTGCCCGGCGGACACTTTTCCGCCCTCTTTCACGTTGATGGCGGAGACTGTGCCTCCTGCGGAGGCGGTCACTTCCACCGCCGCCTTGTATTGCAGCGTGGTGCTCTCGCTGGAGCCGCAGTTGTTGATGGTGGCCGTCGCCGCCTGCGTATCGGTAAGACCGCCGGGATTGGAGACGGAGATTGTCACGTAGCGCACGATGCGGTTGCCGGTGAGCACCGTGTCGGCCGCGGAAACCATGGTCACCTTGCCGGTCAGCGTCTCAAAAGAATTGTCCAGCGTCACTGCGGCGCTCTGTCCCACCGAAAAACCCGCCGCATCGTCAGAGGCAAAGGGTACCTTCAGTGTCATGGTGGAGTTGTCCCGCACAGTAGCTACTGTCTGACCCGCCTGCACATTGTCTCCAGCCCGGACATTCAGCGAGGCTACCACACCCGCCACGGGAGCCTGCGCGTAAGCCGCTTTTTCGTAGCTCCGCTGGGCCTGATCCAGAGAAAGCTGCGCTTTTTCCAGATTGGACGCAACATCGGAGCTATCCAGTTCATAGAGGACAGTGTCCGTGGTAACCGTGTCGCCCTCCTCAAAATCCGCCCGCAAAATCTCACCCTGCTTCAGCGTGGTTACAACATAGGAGTTGGCGGGCTGCAGTGTACCGCTTCCGGAGAGAGTCTGTGTGATAGAGCGGTACGCCGTAGGCTCCTCGGTATAAGCGGTCTGTACCGCCGCCTGCTTACTGCCGCAGCTTCGCAGTGCCAGCACGGCCATAATCACCGCGATAACCGCCAGCACAATCCACTTGCGCCGCTTTTTGTTTTTCCAAAGCTCTTTCAGCTTTCTGATAACACCAAATCTTTTCTTTTTAACCGACGCAGCGTCCGGCTCCTGTGTCCCGGTCTTCTCCTGCAATTCTTTGTTCATATGATTCCTCATTTCCTTACATCGTCACCTTCGGCTCAAAGCCGTGTTACACACCATGAGACAGTTTCCATTGTTTACCTTAAACAGAACTTGAATTCCACGCCTCACCCTGCCAAATTCTTCTGCGTAAGAGCGGAAGCGCCCCGCCTAATGTACTAAGCACGTAATACATTAACACAGATTTTTTAAAAGTCAAGTCTTTCCAGTTTAATTTTTTCAACGCACGTTCTCCCGCAAGACAAACCGCTGAAGTTTCCGGTCACTTTATCCGCACTAAAATCGCCTTGTTTGAATGAAAATGTTTTAATCAAGCTTTCATCAATGCGCATCCGGTCTTTCACCAAAATTCATTAGTAACAAATTAATATCCATCGTTCAGTCATCATCTTTTTATGAAACCTTAGCGTTGTGTTTTATCCAATATGAGCGGGGTTTTCATCGCTGACAGTATATAAATTTCACAGCGTTGCCTTGTGCCAAATTGCATTTTTATGCACTTTATATGTAATATTTTTTTATTTTTATCTCACAAGACGCCGCCAAAAGCGAGTTTAAAAAAGGAGTGCGAAAGAAAAAAGCCTTTTGCTTTCAAGCGTTGAAAAATATAGTCAAAAAAACCATAAATGTTAAAATTTATTAAGGAAAAGTCTAGAGAGAGAAGGGTATACAGAAAATGGTAGATTTGACTTTTTACAGAAGTTCAAATGAGTAGTTGTTGTAAAACAACCAAAATTCATGGGAAATAAATGGTATTCGACCAATTATTTTCAAATATTGTATAATTCGACAAAATATGAAGATTTTTGTTGCTTTTCACGTGGGAACAATCTATAATTACAAATATTAATCTGCGTCATTCAAATGGGTGGAGCGCCCTATGCACTCCGGCGATATATTCAGCGGGGTGCATATGAAAAGCGGGAGGAGCTGGGAAAATGGATTTTATTACGAGCAATTCCGAGTTAATGATGGAAGGCTCGATGCGTTTTTTGTGGTCAAAGCAGTCTGCCATTTTGGACAACATCTCCAATGCCGAGACACCGGGCTACAAAACGAAATATGTCACCTTTGAAGAGTCTCTGAAAAAAAGCCTGCAATCCGCCTCCGGCTCGGCCAGTCCCTCGGGGGCGTTTCGTCAGGCGCTGGAAAGCGCCCGTCCCGTGGTCCACACTGCCGCCAGCGAGAGCACGCGCATGGACGGAAACGGGGTAAACCTGACGGAGCAGGGTGTAGAGCTTGCGCGGAACACCTATCAGCTGCGGTACGCAATGAACGCCATCAACAGCAATCTGAATATCCTGCGCACGGCGATCAAGGGCTGATCGCGGTCCGCGTCTGCGGAACAAACCTTTGGGGAGGAAACAGCATGGCATTTTTAAGCTCTATGAATATCATCGGTTCCGGCCTGACCGCGGAACAACTGCGGTTGGACGTGGTTTCGGAAAATATCAGCAATATCAACACCACCCGCACAGAGGGCGGCGGAGCCTATCGCCGCAAAATGGTGGTGTTCGAGGCACAGGACGGACGGGATAGTTTTCGCAGCATTATGGCGAGCCGTTCTCGCGCCTCCAACGCCGGGTATAACACGGCGGGCGGCGTTCGCGTGACGGAGATCGCCGAGGACCCGTCCGATCTGAAGCTGGTCTACGATCCCACCCATCCCGACGCCAATGGGGACGGATATGTGGAGATGCCCAATGTGACGCTGGTGAAAGAGGTCACGGACGCCATGGCCGCCACGCAGGCATACTCCGCCGGAGTCACCGCGCTGAACTCCCTGAAGTCCGTGGTCAATCAGGCGCTGGAGATTGGCAGATAACAGCAAAACACGCCGCCGCAAAGGCGGACGGCAAAAGGTATCGGGATATGATTGAGGGGGTCTTTTAATGAATACGGAGCCGATTTCCGGCATCAAACCAATTCAAAACGCAGTCGCGCTGAACACCACGCAAAAGGCGGGTGGAAGCGCGACCTCTGTGTCTGACGGAATTTTTGCGGACATCTTTCAAACCGCCATTAACAATGTGAAAACCACTGACGCGGACATGAACGAGGCGCAGTACCTTCTCGCAACCGGTCAATTGGACAACCCTGCGGAAGCGACGATTGCCGCCGCAAAGGCAACCTCCGCTGTGGAACTGCTGGTCCAACTGCGGAACAAGGCGCTGGACGCATACAGCGAGCTGACGCGCATCAGTCTGTGACCGGTGGTTGCACAGAAGTTTAGGTGGGGGTAACGGAATTGCAGGAGAAGCTGAAGGGCTTTGGCACAAAACTGAAAGAGTTTTTTGCTAAAATGGGCAAAAAGACGCGAATCATTCTGGGCTGCGCGTTGGGCGCGCTGATTTTGGTTGGCGTAATTTTTGCCGTTAGCATGAATAACCGGCCTTACGCCGTCCTATTCACGGGCCTGAGTACAGAGGAAATCTCTTCGATTTCCACATATCTGAACGACAACGGCACCACGGATTTCAAGATTCAGGGGACGGACACCATTTTGGTGCCGGAAGCGCAGGAGGCCCAGCTGAAAGCAAACCTTCTGATGGAGGGATATCCCAAATCCGGCTTTGCCTATGAGACTTATCGCAAGGGCGTGGGCACCATGTCCACGGACTCTGACCGGCAGATGGCGTATCTTCAGGATTTGCAGGATCGTATGGCGGGAGTCATCCGGTGTATGGACGGCGTGAAATCGGCGGTGGTCACCATCGCCCAAGGCGAGGACCGGCGCTATGTGCTGGACAGCAGCAATCTGGTGGACGCCTCCGCGTCCGTCATGGTAACCATGGAAAACGGCGGGACCCTTTCCGACCAGCAGGCCACCGCCATCCGCAATTTGGTGGCCCATGCGGTGAAGGGACTTGAAATTGATAACATTGCCATTTCCGACACCTTGGGCAATGTTTACTCCGGCGGCGACGGCATTGCCAGCGCGTCGGACGCCTCCAAGCTGAAACTTCAGCTGGAAGAGCAGGTGAATAATAAGGTTCGTATGCAAATTATGACGGTGCTGACTCCGATTTACGGCGCGGACAATGTCCGGGTGGCCGTTGCCAGCACCGTGGACCTGAACCATACCGTGGGCGAGAGCACACAGTACACTCTTCCCGACTGGGCCAGCGACGGTTCCACCGGAGGCGCGGGAATCATCGGCTCCAAGGTCTACGATCAGGAGATCGTCCGCGGAAACGAAGGGGCTGTCGGCGGCGTGGTTGGCACCGAGTCCAACTCCGACATCAGCACTTATGTGGAAAACCAGGCCACGGCCAACGGCGATGAAACCTACATCCGCAATCAGGGCGAGACGAACTATAACGTGGACACCAGCAAACAGCAGGTGGAGCGGGTCGCCGGAGTCGTCTCCGATCTCATGGTTTCCGTCAGCATCAACAGCGCCGCCTCCGGCAGCGTGAACACGACGGAACTGGTGAGCCATGTGGGTCACGCCGCCGGAATCGCGCCCAATGAGCAGACCGATAAGATTTCGATCCTGCTGGCGCCGTTCTACAATCCGGACGACGGCATTGTTTCCCCCACCGGAACGCTGAACCTGCCCGAGTGGGCGTTGTTTGCCGCAATTGGCGGCGTGGTGCTGCTGCTGTTGCTGCTGGTGATACTGGCCGCCCTGCAAAGCAAGCGCAAGAAGGTGAAAAAGGCGGAGCTTGCCGCCATGACTCAGGCTGCGCAGACTCCTGTAATGCAGCCGATTGATGCGGTCATCCCTGAAGACGGTGCGGACATCATGACGATCAAAACCGAAAAGAGTATCCAGCTGCGTCAGGAGATTCGGAAATTTGCCGAGGAGAATCCCGAAATGGCAGCCCACATGCTCAAAACCTGGCTGAGGGGAGGGGACGACAATGAGCAGTAGAAGCAGGAGAGCCAGCACTGCCGCCTCTTCCGTTGTCGAGAAGACTGAGGCCGCAGCCGCCAACTTTGGAGGCGAGACAAAAACGGAGGGGGCAAAGGCTCAAAATCCGCCTCCAATGCCGCAAAAGGAAAAGCTGCCCCCGCTCACCGGCCCGCAGAGGGCTGCGGCGGTCATCGTGTCGCTGGGCGCTGACAAAGCCTCTCAGATTTATAAGTATATGGACCCCGAGGACGTGGAGACGCTGACGCTGGAGGTAGCCCGTCTGGGCTATCTGGACTCCCGGCAGACCGAGGAGATTCTGGGCGATTTCTACGAAATGTGCCTGACCAACAAAGCCATCACCGAGGGCGGACTGGAATACGCCAGAACGGTTCTGGAAAAGGCGTTTGGCGAGCAGACCGCCGCCCAACTGCTGGAAAAAGTGGAAAAATCCATGAAGAACCGGGAATTTGCGTTTTTGGACAAGGCGGACGCCAAGTCTTTGTTCTCCGCTTTGCAGTATGAGCGGCCTCAGACGATTGCACTGGTACTCTCCTATGTCAGCCCCGCAAAATCCGCCAACGTGGTGGAGCAATTGGACCCGGCCAGACAAATCAGAGTCGTGGAGAACATGGCCAAGATGGAAAGTCCCTCTCCTTCCACGATGAAGATCATCGAAGCGGAGATGGGCCGCCGGTTCTCCACCATTATCAGCAGCAAAAACGTCAAAGTGGGCGGCGTCGACTTTGTCGCAAGCCTCATGAACAACATCGACCGCACCAGCGAGAAGAGCATTTTCGACGGACTGTCTATTTACAATCAGGATCTGGCGGACGAGATCCGCAAGCGGATGTTCGTGTTCGAGGATCTGGTCAGCATGGACGACCGTTCGGTCCAGCGTTTCCTGCGGGACTGCGATCCCAAGGACATCGTAATCTCCCTCAAAGCCACGACCGAAGATGTGGCCAACAAGCTGCTCTCCAATATGTCCACCCGCATGGCGCAGAACATCCGGGACGATTTGGAGATCACCACCAATGTCCGCATGAAGGACGTGGAAGAGGCGCAGCAGCGCATCGTGGATGTGATCCGCAAGCTGGAGGAACAGAACGAAATTATCATCATCAAGGGTGGAAAGGACGACATCATTGCGTAACGGGAGTGTCCTGAAAAATTTTATACGGCCAAAGGCGGAGCTGTATCAGTTTCCGGACGATCTGACGGACGAGGCGCCTGTCGCCGCGCCGACGGAAGCGAACGAGGACCTGCTGGCAAGCCTTCAGGATGAGCTTTTCGTGGACGGCGCGCCAAAGCAGGCGCGCGCCTCAGGCTCTTCCTCCCCAGAGGCGGCGGAGCAGGCCGGCCCACCGGAGGACGCGCCCTCTGCCGAAAATCCGATTTCCTTCGCCAACGTGCAGGCCGACGCTATTTTGAGCGCGGCTCGGGCGGAAGCGGAGCAGATTAAGGCCGCCGCCGTGGCCGAGGCCCGGGCACAGGCGGATCAAATCCGGGAGAACGCTCGACAAGAGGGCTACCGTGACGGTTATGCCGCGGGCATCGGCGGAGCCGATCTGGATTTGGAAGAACGGCGGGCGGCGCAGGCCGCCCAGATGGAACAGCAGCTTCAAACCTTTTTGGAAAACGTGTCGCTGGCGCAGGACGAGTTGATGGACAGCGCAAAGACCGATATGCGCAATCTGGCCGTCACCGTGGCGGAAAAGGTGGTGCGCATCAGCCTGAAAAGCTCCAGCGGCATCATCGCGAAGATGATTCAGGACGCCACCGAGAAAATGAAACGCAGGGAGTGGGTCCATATCTACGTTTCCGGCTGTGACGCCAAAGGTCTTGCCCAAATCACACCCCGGCTGACCCGGGCACTAGCCGGTCTTTCCGATCACATCCGCATCATTCCTATGGCCGACGAGGAAAGCGGCACATGTATCATAGAGACTCCCGACACCATCATCGACGCCAGCGCCTCCACCCAGATGGCCAATATCCGCTCGATGTTGGAGAACATTTCCCCTGACGACGTCCCGCCCCGGAATTTTGGACGGCGGCTGGGCGACCAGTGAAAAAAGGAGCAAACCTGTGTTTGGACAGATGATTCAGCAGATTCAAAATGCCGACACCTTCAGCCTGACGGGAAAGATCGAAAATATTGTCGGCATGTCCATCGAGGCCTCCGGCGGAAATGCCGCCGTGGGCGACATCTGCCGAATTTACAACGGCGACACCGGAGATCAGGTAACGGCGGAGGTGGTCGGCTTTAAGAATGACCGCATCCTCCTGATGCCCTACTCCGACATGAGCGGCATCTCCGCGGGCAACTTTGTCCGCAACACGGGGCGGCAGCTCACCCTCCCCATGGGGCCGTTTCTTCGTGGGCGTATTATCAACGCTCTGGGCCAGCCCATCGACGGCGGCGCTCCCTTTGAAAGCGGCTTTTCCCACTGCGTGGAGGGCAAATACATCAACCCCCTCTCCCGCCCCGCCATCACGGAGCGGATGGAGTTTGGAATCAAGGCCATCGACGGGCTTTTAACCATCGGAAAAGGCCAGCGTATCGGCATCTTCGCCGGTTCCGGCGTGGGCAAGAGCACCCTGATGGGCATGATCGCCAAAAATGTGAAAGCAGACATTAACGTCATCGCCCTTGTGGGCGAACGTGGACGCGAGGTTTTGGATTTTGTCCGCAAGGATTTGGGCGATGAGGGCATGGCACGCTCCATTCTGGTGGTGGCCACCTCTGACCAGCCCGCCATGCTTCGCAAAAAGTGTCCCTCCGTTGCCACCGGCATCGCGGAATATTTCCGGGATCAGGGGTACGACGTGCTGTTGATGATGGATTCCCTGACTCGGTTTGCCATGGCCCAGCGGGAGATCGGCCTTGCCGTGGGTGAACCGCCCGTGGCGAGAGGATATACGCCCTCGATCTACGCGGAGCTTCCCAAGCTGCTGGAGCGCAGCGGCAATTTTGAAAAGGGGTCCATTACCGGGGTCTATACCGTTCTGGTGGAGGGTGACGACACCAACGAACCGATTTCCGATACCGTCCGCGGCATTCTGGACGGGCATATCGTTCTCTCTCGGCGGCTGGCCGCCGCCAACCACTACCCCGCCATCGATGTGGGGGCCAGCATCTCCCGTCTGATGACGGATATCGTCCCGTTGGAGAGCCGCCGGGCGGCGGGACGCATCCGGGACATTATGAGCATCTATGAAAAAAGCTCCGATCTGGTATCCATCGGTGCGTACAAGGCGGGAACCAATCCCAAGCTGGACTATGCGCTGGGCAAAATCGACGCCATTGACACTTTCCTCAAACAGGATGTGGACGAGTCGTTTTCCTATGAGGAAACGGTGGAGCAAATGGAACAGATTCTTCACTAAAAAATCTGAACGCCGAGAAAGGGGGCCTGTATCATGAAAAAGTTTCGGTTTTCACTGGACACTGTGCTGGATTACCGCCAGCAGGTGCAGGACTCCCTTCAGGTGGAGCTTAGCGCCATTACGGCGGAAGTCCACCGGCGGGAGGGCGCGGTGAACACGGCTCAACAGCGATTCATGGAGATTAATCAGGAGTACCGGGAGAAAAAAGCCGCGGGGCTGCGAATTGCAGATATCCGGGGCTATGAAACCGCTTTGGAGGTTCAGACGGCGGTCATCGCCAGAGAACTTCTTCAACTTCAAAAGCTGCAAAAGCAGATGGAGTCCAAACGGCAGGAACTGGTCAGCGCGAAGCAGGACGCCTCGTCCGTGGAAAAGCTGCGGGAGAAAAAGCTGCGTGCTTATCGGAAGGATCTTGAAAAAAGCGAAGAACAATTTATTGATGATTTAGTGGGCGCCCGGAGCGCAAACGCACAGGGCGCGTCACTGTAATCATAAATAGCAAATCCCATTCCATATAAAGGAGGTGAAAACATGAATACGATGAACGAATTGCTGCAGACCATGCAGGCCATGTCCGCGGCGCAGACCCAGCGGCCCACCAAGGCGGATTCCGGAGAGAAAACCGGCGGCAGCCGTGATTCCAGCTTTGACACGCTGTTGAAGGACCGTACCAAATCAGCGGATTCCACCACGCAGCTGAAACCCGGGGCAAACGAACAGACCGCCGGAGCGGAGCAGTCGGAGGGTCTTCCGGATGAAACGCTGAAAGAAGTGGCGGCGGCGATGACGATGCTCATGGCACAGGCCGCGCCGGTGCAGGTCCACACGCAGGAAATTCTGCCGGAGGGACTGTCGGCCCAGATCGCAGCACCGGCGGAGATCGCAGTCAATCAGCAGCCCGAAGCAGGGAAGACCTTTCTTCAAGGCAGCGCGATTGAGACGATTTCCCAGCCCGTGGAACACCCTTTAACCGAGAACGCGGAAGTCTTCGGCCAGAGCATCTCCCAATCCGCGCAGAGCACCGACGCCTCTCAGTCCGCGCAGGGAATCCCTGTGACCGCGCAGTCCTCTGAACTGCAAAACAGTGAGAGCGCCGATCAGCAGCCTGACGCCGGTTTGACCCGGCAGGGCAGCGACAGCAAGACGCCTCAGCTGGAAAACGCAGCTGTGGAAACCACCCAGCCTTTGTTCCGCAATGTAGAGAGCGTTCCCGTGAAGGTAGGCGAGACTCCGATTGCGGACACGACCCAGCCGGAGCTGGACGCCCAGCTTTCCAAGCAAATCGGCACAGCCCTGAAAGACGGCGCGCAGCAGGTGAAGATTCAGCTGGCTCCGGAGAGTCTGGGAACGCTGACCATTGACTTGACCCAGACGCAGGACGGCGCGCTTCAAGTCGTGCTCCACACCACCACAGAAAAGGCGGCCGCTCTTTTGGGCCAGCACGCGGAGAATCTGGGCGCCCTGCTTCAAAACAGCATCCAAACCCCGGTTCAGGTGGAGGTTCAGCGGCAGGAGCAGAATCAACAGTTCCAGCAATTCCAGCAGAATCAGCAGCACGGGCAAAATCAGCAGCACAACCACCGTCGGCAAAATGGAGAGGACTTTCTCCAGCAGCTTCGATTGGGCCTTGTGAATCTGAATGAGCAGGTGAGCTGACGGGCCTTGCATTTTTAAGGAAAGGAGCAGTCCAATGAGCGATTACATCGGCGATATTGCATCGCTTAGCAAGTCTAAAAACGTCGCGACTGTCAAAAGCAAATCCGATTCTATGAGCCTCAACATGCAGGATTTCCTGCAAATGATGGTGGCCCAGTTTCAAAATCAGGACCCGGAAAACGCCGCCTCCACCACCGACATGCTCAACCAGATGGTGCAGATGTCCATGATTCAGGCAATCACCAACATCACAGATGCCGTCAGCCTCAGCTATTCCGCATCGCTGGTAGGCAAGGAAGTCACCGTAGGTACTTTCGACGCCAACGGAAATCTGAAGGAAATCGTGGGAACTGTGACCGGTACGGGAACCTACAATGGCAGTCCTGTGATTTTTGTCAACGGAGAAACATACAGCATGAGCAGCATTATGGCGGTTGGCCGTCTGCCTGATTCAAAAGATCCCCCCACATCTCCCGACAGCGGCAGCAGCGGCGACACCAAACCCACCTAAGTTTTGATTGACCAAAGGGTCAAAGGAGTGAGAACATTGATCGACCGGATATCCTCTTTGCAAAACAGCGGCCTCTCCGCAAAAAAGAGCGGAAATGCGGGCGCGGCGCAGACCTCTTTCAGTGCGCAGCTGCTCCAGCGCCAGCAGGAGAGCCAGTCCGTCGCGTTCTCCAAGCACGCCCGTGAACGGGCGGAGCAGCGCGGCATTCAGGTGGACGACCAGCTGATGAATCAGCTGAGCGGCACCGTGGAAAAGGCCCAAGCGAAGGGCGCCACCAACATTTTGGCGTTTGACACCACGCGGGCTTTTATCATCAACGTCCCCAACGGACGGGTGATCACCACCATGTCCCCGGAAGAGATGAAGGAAAACATTTTTACAAACATTGACGGCGCCGTGATCCTGTAACAAACAGAGAGCAGGACCGGAAGGATGCTCTGGGGGAAGTCCGATTGACTGTCCCCCGGCGGCGCCAACCGAAAGGAGTTTTTTTACCATGACAGGCGCAATGTACGCGGCCATTTCGGGTTTAAAATCCCACATGCAAAAGCTCAACGTCATCGGCAACAACATCGCAAACGTGAATACTTACGGCTACAAATCGGCCCGCACCACGTTTCAGGAGTCCCTTTACACCACACTGACCGGCGGCTCCAACGGAACGGCCACCGTTGGCGGCGTGAACCCCTCCCAGATCGGCTACGGGTGCAGCCTCGGCACCATCGACTTGGATATGAGCACCAAGAACTATTCCCCAACCGGAAACGGAATGGACTGCATGATTAACGGCGACGGCTTTTTCATGGTGGGCAATAAGCCGGCCATGGGAGCCGACGGCAAGCTGGCCACCGTGGAAGCCAAGGATTTGACATTGACCCGAGTGGGCAATTTCAAATTTGATTCTCAGGGCTATCTGGTGGACGGGCAGGGCAACGTGGTTTATGGATTTGTCACACAATCCGGAACCACCACCGCCGGAGTGATTGCCGATGCGGATAAGCCCACCGTCAGCACCCAGCTGGTTCCTATCCGTCTTCCTATGGCAGCGGGCATTCCGGCAGACGCCGCTGCCGGCCCCGCAGAAGGCACGGCGCTTTACCCCGGCGTGACCGCCGGCGAACTAGGCGTCTATCCCACCGTGGACGCAAAGGGCAACGCCCTGCAATCAATTCAGGCAGACTCCATCCAAATCGACGGCGCTACCGGTAAAATCACCGCCGTGAACAAAGCGGACAGCAAAACCGTGGTGGTTGGCTATATTGCGATGGCCAGCGTCAGCAATCCCAACGGCGTGAGCCATATTTCCGGTCCCTATTATCGGGCAGGCGAGGGCGCAGGAGAGTGCAGCGCCGCATCTATTGGCGGCGCGGTCACGGGATATTTGAACAATCTGGCTGCCGACGCCGCCAATGCAAAGTCCATCAAGAACACGGGCAAAACCGAGCTGATTACCGGCGGCCTTGAGTCCTCAGGCACGGATCTTGCCACCGAAATCTCCGAGATGATTACCACCCAGCGCGGCTATCAGGCAAATACCCGTATTATTACGGTTACTGACTCGATGCTGGAAGAAATGGTGAATATCAAGCGCTAATCTCTAACGCTGTAGGCCCGGCGGAGAAAA
>ERZ781272.758-NODE-758-length-16666-cov-4.572572_pt1 | contig 16666 bp, 14 predicted proteins | sample MGYA00375850_ERZ781272 | MGnify/ENA primary metagenome ERZ781272 (study PRJEB29790, sample SAMN06051246) | human gut metagenome | host: Homo sapiens | place: USA: Cincinnati, Ohio | collected 2013-06-21 | study: EMG produced TPA metagenomics assembly of the Gut...
TATTCTACAACAGAAGGTGTCTTTTTTCACTGTCCGTTTTTTCGGGTATAGTCCAGGTTATCAATCTGGGGATTCTTATCTGTAAGGCAAAACAGCATTTTCAGAGCGCATACCGCTTTGAAAAGCTATACGACCCACAGCATCCGGCACTTGACCGGGTAGGGTTGCAGGGGAATGCGATGACCCGTTGAGGTTTGCACGGAAAATGAGAAAATTGACGAGGGCATACAGTTGTTTACGCAGGCGCTTTTAAGTGACGATGAGCTACTTAGAGCGCCTCCTCCTGCTCGCCAACCTTTTGCGGGATATGGGCTTTGGTACCCGTCGAGAAAAATAGAACATGTACGCCTGCATACCCGGAGTATTTCTCCGGGTATTTTTTATACTATTCGAAATATAAAATTTAAGATTACAAATTAGACAGAGAGATTGAGAAAACAATGGAGCGGAGCTCTATCGGTTTTGTATTCGGATGACCGGCAGTCCGGCCGGCGCAGAGGATTTGTATCAGCAGACGTTCTTTGTGCGAGATGAAATGAGAAATCGATTGGCAGAGCAATCCCCGTTCGTTCTTGATCTCTGTCGCTGCATTGGCCGCAAAAAATAATCGCCGGCGTTCTGCGCGCAGACAGCGCCTTGCTCCACAAGCGGATCTTTTGGAGGATTAAATGGTAATAATAGATAAATTTTTAAAATAATCAGCGTAAAACAATAAAAATAAAAGGAAAACAGAGAAAACTCCATAATAATTAGTAAAGAATCTTCTAAAAAATGCTTTTTATTTATCTTATAAAAGGATGAGTGTAGAATTTTAAGAAACTTTCTTATATAAATTGCCAAAGAATCGGGTTTGTGATATGATAAAGCCAGTGGAAGAAAGATTCTTTCCTTGGTTTTATCCTTCACCCAGGGGATAAACAAACGGTCATTCCTTTGTTCAAAACTTCGCAGTCGTTTCGAACCTCATTACAACTCAAAAAGACATGAAGATAACAAAACCAAAATGCACAGGCAAAGGGAGACACTTCGCAAAGAAGATGTCTCCCTTTTGTGCCAGTTGCAAGAAAGATAACAAAGTCTTTTTGCCATCTGGAAAAATACATCTAACATGGGGCTGCGCAGCTTGGACGATTCTAAGGAGGGGATTTCTTGCTTTTTGAGGAGAAATCCAGATACTAATTTTGTGGCATCTGAGGATAATCAATTATGTGGGGCATAAAGGAAGAAGAGGATATATTTATCATACGGTCGTTCTACCAGAATACAGAAGGCGTGGAATAGCATCCACATTAGTCGAAATGGCAGTGAACGCATTGAAGGAAGAGGAAATTACCAGATTTGATTGAATGTATTTTAGAGCAATGGACGGGGGAAAATTTTGGCTTGATAATGGTTGGGAGAAAAAAGACTTCTTGGGATTATATAGTAAGTCTATAACAGATAAAGAGAATATTCCATTATTTTAAATAGAAAAACAATTCGCAGACCAATTCCAATATATTTGTCACATAAACAAAGGTGCTTTACGAATTCATCAAAATACCATCCGAAAAAGCGTTTCCTTTTCGGATGGTATTTTCTTGCCTGGATTTTGCTGACAAAATCCGATGCCCGCTAAGGTTGTGGACAAACTTTTTTCCATTTTTTGAAGTGAGTCCCGGAGGCTGTGCTTTTTTGGTTCTGCGGAAACAGTTGGGGTGCTGTGCTACAAAAATACAGAGAAGGAATTTGACAGGTTTCACCTGAAAAGTGGAGAGTAAAACAGGGACCGGATGGCTAAACGCCTTTTCGCACGGTGCCGACTAAAACGGTGATATCGTCCTCATGTCCATCGATGCGCCTGCGCTTTGCCTCCGACGCAATCTGTTTGGCGAGTGCCTGCGGGCCGAGTTTTTCACTAAACAGCTCGATTTCCGAGAGCACCCAGTCACTGCCCGTTGCCGTGACGCCGTCGGATACCATCACGACAAGATCGCCTGCGCTCAGGGTTAAGGAGTTGTGATCAAACTTCGCGCCGCGCAGAATACCGACCGGCATGGATTCCGATTCGATGCGCCCGATATGGCCGGCGCGCTTGACGAAGGTGGGCGCAGCCCCGGCCTTGAGAAATTGAGTCTTACCGGTAAATAAATCAAAGGTCGTGATGTCCAATGTGGCAAGCGTTTCCTCCCCTGACTTGACCAGCAGGGAGGAATTGACGATGTTCAGCGCGGTATCATAGTCAAATCCCGCCTGGATGAGCTGGGAGGTCAGTGAGCTTGCCATGGAGGAATCCACGGCGGCCCGGCCGCCGCTTCCCATGCCATCGCTCAAAATCATATGGGCGTTGCCTTTGGAATCGAGGAAACAGTCATAGCAGTCTCCGCAGACTTTCATGCCGGAATGGGTGATCTGGTAGACCCCAAAGAGCATCGAATAGCGGGCCTTTTCAAAAAAGCTGAGCTTGACGGTATCGGAAAGGACGGTGACACTTGGAAAATCGAAGGTCCTGCTACAGATTTCGGAGAGGAGCAAGGACATCTCGTTTAAATTTTCCTCCCGATAGTTGGATACGGAAAAGAGCAGTTCCACTGTCATCTTGCCAAAGTGGTCGATGCACGCGGTCACGCTGTCCGGAAACAGCTCTGCCTGTTCAAACGCATCTTCCACCGCCTGGGCCGCTTTCGGGTCATATCCTCTGAATTCGCCGATTTCTGAGGCAAGCGAGGAGAGCATCCGTGAGATACCTCCAAATTGATCAACCAGGATGGAGCGCATCTCGATAACTCGCCTGGTCGCCCCTTCATAGGCGAGGTAATCGGTGTAGTTGTGGTTGATTTCGTCAATGAACTGGGTAAGCTTACAACATTTGTCGGAGAAATACTGGGGCATGTCCTCTTTTTTGAGCTGCTTATTTTGTTTTAAGGCGGGGGTAATATGGTTGAGCGCATCCATGGTCTGGGTATAAGCCGTCTGCCAGCAGAACATTTTAAGCCCACAGTGGGAACAGACGGATTCACAGGAACGCGTAAACACTTCGGATAAATCGGACGCCGCAATTTTATCGAGCTTAGAGGACACCTCATCTACGGTACGGGAGATATCATCAATTGCCTTGGAGGCAAATTTCAGCCGGGCGGAGACGGCATTTTTAAATCCGTCCTGTTCCGGAGCACTCCTTGTCAGGCTTTGCGGTTGTGCACAACGGTTGAGCAGGGAGGAGGGCAGTAACATGAAAACTGCGGTCGCAGCAAAGACCTCATACATTCCGGGAAGGGCAACGGAAAGAGAGGGGGAGATGAGCGCGCACACAGCATTGGCAATGATAAAGATTGCTGCGCAGCCGAATTTGCCAAATACCGAGAAGATGCCCGCGAGCATCCCGCCGAGCCCAAAGGAACCGAGCAGGTAGAACTGGCTGGAATCCACCAGTGCAAGGGAAAGTCCAACCGCCATCCCGACAATCCCAGAGGTATTTTGCCCTCTGGTATAGCCGAGGAACAGGATTAGCAAAACGAGCAAAGCGCGCCCGATGGAAAAGCTTCCGATTTTAAACTGGGACAGGCTCATCGCAAGCAGGCACAGGGAAATGACCGCGCAGGCATAATCTGTAGGCAGAACTCCGGAATTTGAGCGTATGCGATCTTGAATCAGGAGCGTGCGGCTGAAGAAAAAGGCGGTGGCCGCACATAAAACCGCTTCCGCCAGGGTCATCACGATTCCGAAGATACCCTGCGGGAACAAAAAGTTTATCATCAGCCCGGTCGCGAGCGCGCATCCTCCGGAGAGCAGGGATGGATAAATCATCCACCGGGTGCAGGCCGCCCTGTCTGAGAGAAAGTAGCGTATTCCAAAGACAAGGACACAGGCCGCTATGTACTTCATGGCGTTGATTTCCCCAAAGGGGAGGAAATAGCCGAGGATGACGCCAGCCGTTGTCCCAAGCAAAGAAGAGGAGGGACAGGCCGCAAGATAGGCAACGCCGAAGGGGGCAATCGCGGAAAACATCGCCGCGCGCGAGGCGATCAGCCCGAAAAGAAAATTTTTGATGGTTTCAAGCAGCTCTTTATTCCGTGATAAAAAGGCGGAAAGCTGCTCTTTGAACCTCTCGGTGGAGGTCATGGTCCGATTTTTCATTATGTCACCGCCAGTCATTCGAAGTTATCCCCGCCCACAGGAAACGGCGGGAGGATACAACTTATATTCTAGGCTTGTCCTGTGAAATATTTCGCAGAACTGTGGCAGGCGAAACAGAAAAATCTGCGGAAGTTTTTGACTTTTCCACAGAGAGATCGTTGAAATCTGGAAAATATTGTATTATCCGGATGCCGGAAAAGCAAAAAAATATCTGTCCCAAGGCATAAATTTAGACAGAATGCCGCCCGCACTTCGCTTTTTTTCATCCACATGGTATGCTATAATAACCGCAAGGCGTACTTATCCTGATGTTTATGACCTGCCATACGGCAGCAAGCCAAATCTCAATGACAGCTTGCCTGTTGCGTTTCTGCTCAAAAACGGTTTTTCACTTTATGACCTTACCAGGGTGAAAAGCCGGATGACGGCGGGCCCGCCTTGTGTACACCGGGAAAGCTGGGGAGTTGGGGGAAAAACCATTCGTAGAAAAAATACCGTTACCCAACTGCGGCTGACGAAAGAAACAGAATAGATTTCTGTATGGACAGGAAGAAAGAAATACAGGGCAGCTGGAAATAGAAATAGGGAATGCCAAAGGATTTTTGGGAGAGACGATGAAACAATTGAAGGGAAATACTTGGCACCGGATTGGGGGCAAACGAGATGGCACAGGCACAACGGGTATATACCGTGGGAAACCGGACGTAAAGCAAAGCTGTGGAGTTTGTATTGCCGGGAATGGGGACTTACCCATCTGGAAGAAGAAGAAACCGAATCAGAGGAATGACTGTGTGAGGATGGGATGAATGGAAAACGAAACATATATCAAAAAGAGCGGTGACTTCCTGATGCGGGAGCTGACCGAGGCGGATTTGGAGCAGTTCAACGACCTGCTGCGCTATGCCTTCCAGGTGACGAGCGACGAGCTTGTCAAAAGCGGCTGGGAGGACGAGGAAATCAAATATGCCAAGACTCCGATTTTGCGCTCCGCCTATGTGCTCGGCTGGTTTTATAAGGGGAGCCTTGCATCGATGGTGGTCGTCTACCCGATGCGGGTCAATATCTACGACGAAATCTATGAAATGGGCGGCGTGACCGGTGTTGCGACCTATCCCGAATACGCAGGCAGGGGGCTCATCCATTCGCTGATGAAGCACGCACTGCACCACATGCGGGAGCAGGGACAGAGTATTTCCTTTTTATACCCCTACTCCATCCCGTTTTACCGCAAACAGGGCTGGGAGCTCGTCTCGGATAAAATCACCTATACCATCAAGGACACTCAGCTTCCAAAGCTGCGCCCGGTACCGGGGATGGTCAAACGCGTCAGCCTGGAGGATGAGGATTTAAAAAATGTACACCAGTATTTTGCGATGCAGCGGCACGGCGCGCTCATCCGCGGGGAACTCGAATGGGAGGAATATTGGCGCTGGGACAACGAGGACATGATTGCCGCGGTTTACTACAATGAAAAGCACAAGCCGCTCGGCTATGTCGTGTACTATATTGAAAACGAGATTTTCTACATCAAGGAGCTGGTCTACCTAAACAATGAGGCAAACTACGGGCTGTGGAATTACATCAGTGCGCATTTTTCCATGGTTGAACAGGTGAAGGGCTTCAACTATACCGGCGAGCCAATGGCTTTTTTGTTCGACGACAGTGAAATCGCCGAGACCATCGAGCCGTATATCATGGCGCGGATTGTAGATGTACGCGAATTTCTGATGCGGTATCCGTTTCAGATGCTGCAAAAGGATTTCCGATTTCACTTTAAGGTGGACGATCCCGTCGTGCCCTGGAACAACGGCAACTTCCTTGTTTACTGGGAAGACGAGGAGGTCGTGTGCGAACGGGTGGAGGACAACGAGTCGATTAACGTCGTGGAGCTCAACATCCAGACCTTAACCGCCATGCTGATGGGTTACAAACGACCGACTTTTCTCTACGACCACGCACGGCTGAAAACGGAATACTATATGGTGCATCTGCTCGAACGCCTGATTCCGGTTGAAAAGCCGTACTTCTCCGATTATTTTTAACGGTACGCGTGGAGTCTTCGTACTCCGGCAAACGCAAGTGCGGGGGATGTAAAAAAGCAGCCGCAGTGCAATGTGCACCTCGGCTGCAAACTTACGATGTTTTTGGTTATCTGCAATCAGACGCAGGTCCAGCCTCCGTCGATGTAGATCGTCTGGCCTGTGGTATAGGAGCTTGACTCGGATGCAAAGAGCAGGAGCTGTCCGCAAAGCTCTTCGATTTTTCCGGGGCGTGCAATCGGGCAGCGCTGCTTTAAGTATTCGAGCGTCGCCTCGTCGAATACCATCATCTCGGAGGGGAACTGCCCCGGACCGATGGCGTTGACGGTGATGTTGTACTTCGCCCACTCCTGTGCCAGGCTGCGGGAGAAGTTTGGAACCGCGCCTTTTGTAGCGTTGTAGACCAAAATTGGGTGGTCTTTTCCGCAGATATGGCCGAACATGGAACCCGTGTTGATGATTCTGCCGTAGTTTTGTTTGATCATGTACTTGGCGCATTCCCGGCTCATCAAAAAGTACCCGGTCAGGCTGACGTCGACGACCTTCTGCCAGTCCTCTAGCTTTAACTCAGTGGTCGGACAGTAGGCGATCATGCCCGCATTGTTGACAAGAATATCGATTTTGCCAAAGGTATCCCCAACCTTTTTTACGCTGTCAATAACCTGCTGCTCCACGCTAACGTCGCACTGAACAGGCAGGCATTTTCCGCCGGCTGCCTCAATTTCGTTTAAGCTCAGCACCACCCAGGGGGAGGGAGGTATGCCCCCCTACTTTCCACGGTACGCCGTCCAATCGCATGACTGAGGAAGCATTCGGTTCGAGATAATTTCTTCTTGTTGCGCCTGTGCAGCACTCCGAAATATCTTGTCCGATTTCTGACGATTGCAGGCCCAATGAGCCAGCTGTAGATTGTCTATGTCGCTGGGGTGGCCTAGCCTCGATTCTTCTGGCAAATGCGGCGACCGTCGCACCGTTTTCCGCCAGGGCTTTGCTGTATTCATACCCCAGGCCGGAGGATGCGCCGGTGACAATGGCGACTCTGCCGGTCAAATCCATATAGTTTTTCATAACAAACCATGTTGTGATTGTGTGAATTGTTAACTAATTAACATTATAAAGGTTTGGAGAAAAAATACTATCGGCAATCTGAAAAGCGTGTTGAATAACCAACAGAATCCCGAAATTGTCGGGAAAAGGAGGAAAGATATGGACAGGCGCGTGAGGAAAACGAAGGAGCGGATCATGGAAGCTTTTTATTCCATTTCCAGGAAAAAAGCCCTAAATAAAATAACGGTGGCCGAGATGTGCGATCTGGCGGATATTAACCGTTCCACCTTCTACCAGCATTATGCGGACATTTTTGCGCTGTTTGAGGAAATCGAGCAGGATTATGTGTCTAAAGTGAAAACGAAGATTGACAGGCTGCGGGAAGACGCGGATCCACAGGCGGTGATCCAGGAAATCCTGTCCTTTTTGACAGACAACCGTTTGGCAATTCTCTATTTTCTGAAAAACAGGCAATACACCCGGTTTTTCAGCCTGTGCCAGAATCTGCTGGAGAATTTTTACCGGGAGAGAGTCCATCAAAACTACATGATACCGGACAGCTTTTCCCAGGACAGGCTGGAATTTGCCTTTCGCTTTTTCAGCGCCGGGTGTTATCAGACCTATTTGGAGTGGCTGGAGGGGAAGACGGACCGGACAATTGCCGAGCTGTCCTTTTATATCAGCGACGTCTCGGACACCTACTTTCGGACATATTTTGAGAAAAGAACTGATGCGAATAATCCTTTACAGAAGATTGGGGAGGAGACCGAATGACAGAACATCGCCTTAAGGACAAAAAACTGTTTGTCCTGGACTTGGACGGAACCTTTTACCTGGACGGCAAGCCGTTTGGAGGTTCTCTCGACTTTTTAAAGAAAGTACGGGAGGCGGGAAAGGATTACCTCTTTTTTACCAACAACTCCTCTACCAGCACCACGCGGTATGTAGAACAACTTCGGGCGATGGGAATTGATGCAACTGTTGAGGATATCGCCACCTCTGCGGATGTGATGATTGACTTTTTAAAGCGGGAACGCCCGGGTAAAACAGTCTACCTGTGTGCAACCGGGGAAACCTATGCTCAATTTGAACAGGCCGGAATTCCATTAACGGAAGAACAGCCGGATCTTGTGGTACTTACCTTTGACAAGGAGCTGACCTACCGGAAAGTTGAGCGAATGTGCACCTTTATCCGCTCCGATGCAGAATATCTCTGTACCCACCCGGATGAAAATTGCCCGACCGCGGACGGCCCGATACCGGATTGCGGTTCATTTGTAGCCATGATTGCAGTTTCCACCGGAGGGGCACAGCCGAGATATGTGGGAAAGCCCTACCGGGAGACCATTGAGATGGTCAAGCACAAAAAGAATGTCAGTGAGCAGGAAATCGTTTTTGTCGGCGACAGGCTCCAGACGGATATTGCAATCGGGGCAAAACACGGCGTCGCGAGCATCCTGGTGCTGACCGGGGTGACGACAAGGGAGATGGAACAGGCGGGTGAAATCCATCCGACCTGGATTTTTGACAGACTTTCGGATGTCACTGCCTGTCTTTAAAGCAAAAACAGCCGGACGGCTACCACACTCATCAAAAATCCCGTCAAGTCGGCGCTCAGGGCACTGGGTACGGTGTGGCGGGTTTTTTTTACTTTTACGGCACCATAATACACGGCGATGGTGTAAAAGGTGGTCTCCGTCGAGCCCTGCATCACGCTTGCGACCCTGCCGACAAAGCTGTCCGGCCCATAGGTGTTCAGGATATTTTCGTAGATGGCGAGCGCGCCGCTGCCCGAGACCGGGCGCAGCAGGGCGAGCGGAATTGTCTCAGGCGGAAAACCGATGGCTTTGCAGACCGGGCGCAGGGCGTTTGTTAAAATGTCGAGCGCACCGGATGCGCTGAACATGGCAATGCAGGTCATGAGTGCGACGAGTGCGGGAAGGATACCGAAGGAAGTGGAGAGTCCTTCTTTGGCACCCTCCAGGAACGCATCAAAAATATTCACCCCGTGCAGTGCGCCGTAGAGAAAAATCCCGCAGAGAATCAGCGGGATCATGCAATCAGTGACGCGCTGCATGCATGCTTCCTCCTCTCTGCATGTTGCTTAGTATCTTTGCCATCACGATGCCGACGGTCACTGACAGCAGGGAGCAAAGCCAGACAGCCGGCATGATCTCCATCGGCGCCGCGCTGCCGTGGGCCAGGCGCAGGGTCGCAATTGTCGTGGGAATCAATTGAATGGATGCGGTATTTAACACCACAAAGGTTACCATGTCGTTGGAAGCGATCCCGGGTTCCGGGGAATCCTTGGACAGTTCCCTCATCGCCGCAATGCCGAGCGGCGTTGCGGCGTTGCCAAGTCCGAGAAAGTTTGCAATCATATTCATGGAAATTGCCTGTGCCGCCTTGGATCCCGGCCGTACTCCTTTAAACAGCAGTCTGAGGAGTGGGGAAAGGGCCTTGGCAAGCCGTTTGGTCAGGCCGGAATGCTCGGCGACTTTCATGACACCCGACCACAGGCACATGGCCCCTATTAGTTTGAGACAGAGGGTGACCGCCTGCATTCCCCCGTCAAGCGCGGCGTTGGAAACCTCCCCTATGCGCCCGGTTAAAAACCCGAACACAACGGAGAGGAAAATCATTCCCAGAAAGACGAAAGACATCATTGATAACCTACCCCCATTGTGGAAAATCTGGAAGAATATTACTGATTTCGAGGCTTTATGTGAACAAATTCAAAATTGAGCAAGACATTTATTGACATTTTTTGAAAATTAAGCTATATTTATGTCAAAAGATGATTTACTATGTGGAAAGAGAGGAATTCAACATGAAATCAACAGGAATTGTAAGGCCAGTAGATAATTTGGGCAGGATCGTAGTTCCGGCAGAACTGCGCCGTACGCTCAATATAAACGAAAAAGATTCGTTAGAGATATATGTCGACAACGAAAACATTATTCTGAGAAAATACGAGCCTGCATGCATTTTCTGTAATGATGCCCAGGATGTGATCCAATACAAAGGTAAGAACATCTGTGCGCATTGCCTCAGAGAGCTCAAACAGCTCTGATACGGATTGCTTGCCGTTGGCCCGGTGCGAATTTCGCACCGGGATTTTTTTTTGCCGATTTGCCGTAATGTCGCTCTTTACCGTCTTTGTCATGGTGGGGAAGGGGACCGCTTTGTGACATCCTTGGGCACGACCGGATGATCACATATCTACATTTGGAGTAAAGTTAAGCACTGCACGGCTCTGCCCAACCTGTACTCTGCAAAAATATACCTGCGGCAGCATGCAGATAATTTCAGGTTACCCGCCTGGATATTCCGAGGACTTGCATGGAATGTCCTGAAAATGAATACAGTTAGCACTGGGTGATGATTTTGAAGAGAAGGCTTACAAAGCTTACGATAGGGATACTTTGCCTGTGCCTGTTACTCCCATTACAGGGGTGCGGCGGTAAGGCGGACGAAATCCGCATTGGAATCAACCTGGAGCTTTCCGGAATGCTGGCCCAGTATGGCCGCGCCTGCCAAGAGGGGATTTTACTTGCGGTGGAGGAACAAAACGCACAGGGAGGGATAAATGGGAAAAAAGTCATTATCAAGCAGGCAGACAACCGTTCCCAGAACTATGATTCCGCTGTATGCGCGCAGCGCCTGGTGGACGTGGAGGACTGTATCGCCATTATCGGCCCCTCCACCTCCGGCGGAGTAAAATCCGAGCTGCTCTGCGATTTGGGGGTTCCGGTCCTGGTCCCCTCCGCGACGTCGGACACTCTGTTACCAGAGGATACACAGGAAAACCACATGTTTCGCATCTGTTATACGGACACCGCACAGGGTAAAGCCATGGCGGAGTATGCTGATAAGCTTGGTTTCCGCTCGGTTGCCGTCTTTACCGATGGGGGAAGCGACTACAGCCGGGGGACGAGCGAGGTATTCCGCACTCATTTTGAATGGCTTGGCGGGAAAATCATCACGCAGGAGTACTATACCTCCGGGGACACGGATTTCCTCGCCCAGCTGGGAAAACTCAAAGCCGAACAACCGGACGCCATCTATTTACCCGGCTTTTACGCGGAGGCGGGGATGATTATCCGCCAGGCAAGAGAGCTTGGGATGGACTGCGCGTTTTTAAGCGGGGACTCCTTTGATTCGGGCGCGCTTGAAGAACTGGTGGGGAAAAAAGAGTATTTGAGCAAAATCTATTTTACCAACCACTATGCTCCGGGAGAGAATCGGCTTGAGGCGTTTGCGAAACTGTTTGAGGAGCGGTACGGATACTATCCGGGTTCCTACAGCGCGCTCGGCTATGACACGGCAAAGCTGCTTTTTTGGGCCATCGAGCAGGCAGGAGAGGATCCGCAGGCGATTGAACGGGCTTTAGAGCAGATGAAGTCTTTTTCCGGCGTGACCGGGAGTTTTTTCTTTGACGAAGCCCACAACGCGGTCAAAGAAGTGGAATTGAACGGCATCGAAAACGGTGTGCGTTTTGCCGTAAAAACAGGGGAGGGGGACTAATATGCAGTCATTACAGCATCTGGTTAACGCATTGTCCCTCGGCTCTTTGTATGCGGCGGTTGCCATCGGGTATACAATGGTGTTCAGCGTGCTGCGCCTGGTCAATTTCGCGCATGGGGATATTATGATGATGGGAGCCTATCTCGGCTATTTGTGCATGAAGCTGTTTTCCCTCCCTGTTTCGGCGGCGCTGCTGCTTTCGATGGCGCTGTGTGGAGGGTTCGGGGTGCTTTGCGAGCGGTTTATTTACCGCAGGACGCGCGATGCGGACACTATGATGATTGCAGCCGTCGGGGTTTCCCTTGTGTTGGAATATGGCTTTATGCTGATTTTTGGGGCGCAGCCCCATGTCATTCCGGAAAACCCGATGAACACGGTCATCACGGTGGGCGGGGTCTCCTTTACCGGAGTCAAGCTCGCGTGCGTGGCGCTGGTAGCCGTAGCGCTCGTCGCGCTGCACCTGCTGCTTGGCCATACGAAACTCGGCGTGGGCATCCGTGCGGTGGCGAGCAACCGGGAAGCGGCGCAGCTGTGCGGCATCGATACCCGGCGGCCGACCGGGCTGGTCTTTTTCCTCGGCTCCGCCCTGGCGGGCTGTGCAGGGATTTTGTATGGAAGCGCGTTTTCGATGAACCCCCTGATGGGGATGACGATCGGCATGAAGGGGTTTGCGGCGGCGGTTGTGGGCGGAATCGGCAGCATCAGCGGCGCAGTGCTCGGCGCCTACCTGATGGCGTTCGCGGAGACCTTCTGCGCGGTCTACTTGAGCTCCGCGTATAAGGACGCGGTCGCCTTCCTGATTTTGATGGCGGTGCTCATCTTCTTCCCCTCCGGGATATTCCCAAAAAACAGCGCGGCAAAGCGCAGCTAGGAGGCGGAAGATGATAAAGCGAAACCGGATACTCTTTCTCCTTCTGCTCGGCGGTGCCCTTGTCCTCAGCACCCTGCCGATGCAGGGCCTTGCGAAAACAGTGACCATGCGGGTGAGTATTATGTGTATTGCCTCGCTGGGGGTGTATATCTGCTACGCGGTATCCCACATGATGATTTTGTGCCAGGCGGGATTTCTTGCGATCGGGGCGTACACAGCGGGCGTCATCCTGCGCTCGCTTAAATCCCAGGCCGTGCCAGTGTCCATGGCGGCGGCTATCTTTGGCGCGGTGGCTGCGGGAGTCCTTATCTCCTGGCTTTTAAGCTTTGCAATATTGAAATTGCAGGGGGATTATTTTTCCATGGCAACCATCGGCGCGGGGGAGGTCATCCGCATCTTTTTCCAAAACTGCGATGAGCTGGGCAGTGCCGCAGGGCTGTACAATATCCCGCAGAAAACCCAACCGTTTGTGACAGTCTGCCTGCTTGTGGCCAGTGCCCTGTTCTTGATGAAGATGGAAGGCGGCTGGATGTTCCAAAAATTCCGCGCAGTCAAAAGTGATATGCAGGCCGCGCAGTCCATCGGCATCAACGTGATGGGGCAGCGCCGGACCGCACTCATCCTGTGCTCCGCGCTTGGGGCGCTTGCAGGTGCACTGATGGCGGGGCAAAACGGGTTTATCAGTCCGTCGGATTTTACCTTTCTGCGCTCGATGGACTGCGTTGCTGCGGTCATCATCGGAGGCTTTTCCTCCCCTGTGGGGACGGTACTTGCCGCGGGAGGGCTGGAGCTTACAACCGTGCTGTTCCAGATGTTTTCCGAAGTGCGTATGATACTCTATGGAGTCCTGCTCATTGGAGCGGCCTGGTACCGTTCCTCCAAAAACCAGCAGGAGAAAGGGGTTTGAAGCTTTTTGGATTTGCTGTACTGTGAACATCTCTCCAAAGCCTTTGGAGGAGTCAAAGCGGTGGACGACGTGACCCTTCATCTCGAAGAGGGGAAAGTGACCGGGCTTATCGGGGGAAACGGCGCTGGCAAGACAACACTGTTCAACCTGATGACCGGGTTTCTCCCGGCGGACGGGGGTGGAATCTTTTTTTACCCCGGACAAAAAAATGAGATTTCCCTATACCGCAAGCAGCCCTTTGAGTATGCGCATCTGGGAATTGCCCGTACTTTTCAGAATATTCGCCTGTTTAAAACACTCAGCGTTAAGGAACACCTGATGCTGGCAAAACATGTGTGCAAAAACGACATCGACATCAAAGAATTGATGGAGACCCTTGAAATCGAAAAACTGGCGGAACAAAACGCCAATTATTTAAGCTATGGCGATAAACGGTGTGTAGAGCTGGGCCGCGCAATCGCGACTGGGGCAAAACTGCTCTTTTTAGATGAGCCCTGTGCGGGGCTAAACGAGGAGGAGAGCCGAAGACTGCTGCGGGTGCTGCATCAGGTAAAGCAAAAATACGGCCTGACGCTATGTGTCATCGAACACAATATGGAGTTTATCCGCGGGCTGTGCGATTTCGTCTATGCGATGGATTTCGGGAAAATCCTGTGCGAAGGGGAACCCGAGTATGTCTTACAGCATCCGTCGGTGAGGAGGGCTGTCTTTGGAGAAAATGTTTAGCGCAGAGAACCTCTCCTGCGGATATGGGGAGCTGCGGGTGCTCTCGGATCTTTCCTTTTCCTTGGAGGAAGGGGAGGTGCTTGCCGTCGTGGGTATCAACGGGGCGGGGAAATCCACCTTGTTTCGGACACTGGCGGGCTTGGAGCCGGCGCTCGGAGGAAAAATCCGGTACCGAGAGCGGGAGATAGAGGGGATGGAACCTTCCGCTAGGGTGCGCCTCGGGGTTTCCCTCGTGCCAGAGGGACGGCAGGTGTTTGAGGAGCTGACGGTGGAGGATAATCTGAAAGCGGGTGGGTACTTAAGCGATCGCAACCAGGTAATGGAGCTTATTGCCGTGTACAATCAGTTCCCACAGTTGAGGAACCTGAGCAAACGGCAGGCGGGGTATCTCTCCGGAGGGGAACAGCAGCAGCTTGCCATTGCTCGCGCCATGATGGCACACCCAAAAGTGCTGCTGCTCGATGAGCCGACAATGGGGCTGTCCGTCAAGATGGCGCGCAACGTCTACGAGACGGTAGAGCGGCTGAAAAAACGGGGCGTGACGATTTTGCTCTCCGGACAGGATGTGGCAAAGACGCTGGCTGTCTCCGATAAGGCGCTGTTTTTGGAAAACGGAAAAGCGTGTCTGTTGGAAAAAGTGGAGTTTGCAGGGCTTATCGGCAAAAGCAAAGGGGGATGATATCGCCCCGAAGCCCGCGTTGCAATGGCGCTGGAGCGTCCGGATATCAGGGGGAATTTCCTCAATCAGGGCGGGGATGATGCCATCCGGATTGACCCTATGTGGATTTGGAGAATTTTCGCTCCTATCCACGGCTTTTCTGGGGTTTCCGATGGCTTCACCATCTGAAGCCTGTTCCAGTGAGCGTGAGTCAAATCCTTTTACGGGCCGAATGTCCTGATCTTTTTTTCAGAACGGGGAGAGGTACGCCCTTATACAGTGGCAACTGTTGGCACACGGCTCCGAAGGCAACTCTGCTATTAAGGGCTCGAGTGCAGATTGACTGCAAACGGAAAAGTGTCACCGTGCTGGAATCCCCGATTATTGGGTGAAGAAACAGACAAGGCGGCGGAACAGAATGTTCCGCCGCCTTACTATCATCTGTTTCATTATTGTGCGAGCTCAAGCATTTTCAGGATAATTTTCGCCGAATGCTCTGCCGCTGTTTCAATGAAATTGTCGTAGGAGGCGTCCGCCCCTTCATCTGCGGAGTCGGACATCGTGCGAATCACCAGAAAGGGCTTGCCGTTCATATAGCTGACCTGTCCGATGGCGGCGCCCTCCATCTCCACGCAGACGGGGGAGAGACGTTTATTGATATCCGCCTTCACCGCAGAATCATTGACAAAGACATCCCCGGAAACAATGCGCCCGGTCCCGAAATGCCCGTTGATTTCCGGGAGCGCGGCGCAGGCTTCCTCGCACAACGAGATAAGATAGGGGTCCGCTTCAAAGAATTGCCGGTTCGGATAGTACCGGAGCATAATGGGATCTTGGTCATGGAAAGCGACCTCTGAGCTGATGACGACGTCCATCACCGAGAGGCCGAGTTTCATTGCACCGGCAATCCCGACGTTGATGACGCGTCCTGCGCCAAACTGCTGGATGGCCGTGGAAGCGCAGACGGCGGCGTTGACCTTGCCGATTCCGCAGCACACCAGGACAACCTTATGGCTTCCGATAGTCCCCTCAAAGAAGATGGTGCCGTACATCGGGGTCTGGCGTTCGATTGTCATCTTGTCCTTTATCAGCGCGACCTCTTCGTCGAGCGCACCTAAAATTCCCCATATCATAGTTATTTCTCCTCTCACCAAAAAGTGATTCTGCTTTTAGTATAACCGCTTTGGGAATGCGAGTCAATGTAGGAGGAAAGCCGGGATTTGGTTTGCTCTTGTCGGGGCCGGCCTAGCTCAAGCTGATGTTCTCAATCACTGCGGGAGTGGAACAAGGCCGCGATCTATGGTTTAGTTGCTGGTTCCCTTCGGATGCCGCTTTGCAGTCCTTGTCAGCGACTTATCCATCCCGTGGAGGCCTCCAAATATGGAAGATACAGAAAAAGCTGATTGGCCACTTAAGAAGTGACGGGTTCGTTTTGCGTAAACCACTGTCCTTCAGCATTTGGTTCCCCTATACATGTCTTAAAAGACACGTAGCGGTGGCCGAAGTCAACCGTACTAGGGCTTGCCCGAAGCGCGGCGTTCCGTCTGCCAGTGCGGGAACCGGCAAAATGGGAATACAGGGATATGCGCTGCTCCATACTCCTGTGCCGACAGGCACAAAGGGGGAATAGCTTCCTGTCGCGGGAGAAAAAGACCCCGCCGGAAACAGTCCGACAGCCTCTCAGCAGACTGTGAGCCTCGTGCTGGACACGATTCGGCTAGCAATGAAGCAGGAGAAGAAAAGAGTCGCTGCGGAGTTGCAGCTCCACAGCGACC
>ERZ781272.760-NODE-760-length-16650-cov-3.104911_pt1 | contig 16650 bp, 19 predicted proteins | sample MGYA00375850_ERZ781272 | MGnify/ENA primary metagenome ERZ781272 (study PRJEB29790, sample SAMN06051246) | human gut metagenome | host: Homo sapiens | place: USA: Cincinnati, Ohio | collected 2013-06-21 | study: EMG produced TPA metagenomics assembly of the Gut...
GAAAGGTATCATTAGAGGGGGATGGAATGGACAATGCTATTGCCAATGTACATTTAAGAACAGCAGAAAGAGTACTAATAAAAATGGCTGAATTTGAAGCAAGATCTTTTGAAGAATTATTTCAAGAAACTAAGAGTGTTGATTGGAGTGAAATAATACCTAAAGATGGAGTAATGCATGTTGTAGGAAAAAGTATAAAATCTACTTTGCATAGTGTGCCTGATTGTCAATCAATAGTTAAAAAAGCTATTATAAAAAGCATGAATGAAAGTTATGGAATTGAAAATTTTAGTGAAGATGGGCCAGTATATAAAATAGAAGTTGCTATTTTAAAGGATGTTGTTACATTAACAATAGATACTAGTGGAGTTGGACTACATAAAAGAGGGTATAGGGAACAGGCAGGACTCGCACCACTTAAAGAAACATTAGCTGCATCAATGCTTTTACTTTCAAGATACAATCATGATTTTGAGCTTGTAGATCCATTTTGTGGTTCAGGAACTATTTTAATTGAAGCAGCTCTTATTGCATTAAATATTGCGCCAGGAGTAAATAGAGAATTTGTATGTGAAACATGGCCAACTATGCCGTCTAATACTTTTGATATGGTTAGAGAAGGTGCAAGAAATGCAGAAAAGCATAAAGATATAAAGCTTATTGGTTATGACATAGATTATAGAACTTTAAAAGTTGCTATGGAAAATGCCAAAAAAGCTGGAGTAGATAAGTATATACAATTTCAAAAAAGAGACTTTATGGAATTTTCAACTTCTAAAAAATATGGATTTGTAGTATCTAATCCACCGTATGGCGAAAGAATAGGAGAGAAGGAATCTTTAGACAGACTGTATAAACATATGGGATATATAAAAGAAAAATTGGATGGATGGGATTTTAATATTTTAACATCATTTGAACCTTTTGAGAAAATATTTGGACGAAAATCTACTAAAAATAGAAAATTATATAATGGGAAAATAAAGTGCTATTATTATCAATATTTTGATAATGAAAAAATAAAAAATCATGGAGATGCACTTATTAATATATTACTTAAGTAAATTAATTTAAAGAAATTTTATGAAAACATATTTACACATTATATTTTTTATGGTAATATTTGAATGTAAGAATATTTTATATTAGCGAAGATGCTAACAGCAAAGCTGTGGCATCTTTTTTTGTTTTTAAAATAATAGTACAAGTAAATACAAGGTTTAGTTCATAATGTTTAAAAATTATATTTTACTATATTTATATAAAGGAGAGTGAAAGTATGTCAGAAGTATATCAAAAGATAGCAGAAAAAATACCAAATATGAGTAAGGCTCAAGAAAAAATAGCGAAATATATATTGTCTAACCCAAATACAACACCTTTTTTAACAGTGGAAAAGCTAGCAAAGCTGTCTGGAGTAAGTATTGCAACAATAACTAGATTTGTCACATTTTTAGGATATAAAGGATATCCGGAATTTTTAAAGGATACTCAAGAATCTATGCAAGCACAAGTGACAAACTCTGAAAGAATAAAACTTAATGCTGAAGTTAAAGAAGAATGTGAAAAAAATATATATGAAGTTTTTGAAAGTGATTTAAATAATATAAAGTCAACTATGGAAGATATGAATTTATATGAAATTAAAAGAGCAGTTAATGAAATTATGAATTCAAAGAGAATTTATATAGTAGCAAGAAGAAGTGTTTATTCTCTAGGAATACTTCTAAAGTACTATCTTGATTTTGTATTTAATAATGTATATATAATTGAGAATACAGAAGATATACCTAAATATGTTGATAAATATGATCTTGTCATAGGAATAAATTTTGAAAATTATTCAAGAAGTACTGTTGAAGTGTTTTCATACTTAAAAAGTAAGGGATCAAGAACTATAGCTATTACTGATAATATGCTGTCACCCATAGTACCGTATGCAGATGTAAGCTTAACTGCAATAAGTAAAGGTGTGACTTCATTAGATTCTTTTGCTGCACCAATTAGTTTAATAAATGCTTTAGTAGTATCAATTAAAGAACAAAAGAAGGAATGCTTTATCAATAACGTAGAGCTTTTAGAAGAAACATATAAAAAATTTGATATATTTATTTAAAATTAATGGATATAGTATAAGTTTATAAATATAAATTTTACCATATCCATTAATTGTATTATATTAAATTTTAATTATTAAACAGCGTATTAAAGTCGTTTGGATTTATTACTATAGTATTATTTTTATGATAAATTACCATTCCGGGTTTTGAACCATTAGGTTTCTTTAATTCTTTTACTTTTGTATAATCTACAGATAACTTATTATTATTTTTTCCTTTACTATAAAATCCAGCTATTATTGCAGCTTCTTCGAGAGTCTTATCGGGAACATCAAAAGCGCAGACTATAACATGAGAGCCTGGGATGTCTTTTGCATGTAACCAAAGAAAATTTTTGTTAGCAAACTTTAGACTTAAGTAATCATTTTGAATATTGTTTTTTCCAACATAAATATCGATGTTATCACTTGAAGTAAAGTGATGAGGTTTTGATATTTTTGCTTTTTTTTGCTTATCTTTTTTCTTATAACGTATATATCCTGTTTCTATTAACTCGTTCTTAATTTCATCAATTTCATCATAGCTTTCAACATTTAGAATATTAGTAAGAACTGAATTTAAATATTCAACTTCATTATTGTTTTTTTCAAGTTCCAATATAGCATGTTCTTCAGAGGCTTTTAATTTGTTGTATTTCTTATAATAACGTTGAATATTTTCTGATGGAGTTTTAGTTTTATCTAAAGAAATTTTAATATATTCTTCTTCATTCTCATTATAAAAATTTAACAAAGTACATTCGTTGTCACCTTTTTTTATGCTGTATATATAAGAAGTAAGCAAATCACCTTTTATTTTGTAATCATCCTTTTTTTCACATTCTTTAAGCGTTTCTTTTAATATATTAGATTTTTTATTACATCTATCGATGTTTGTATTAATTAATCTTTGAAGATCAGTTGATTTATTTTGTAACCTATCTTGTTTATCCTTCTTACTATAAAAAGTATCCATTAATATATTAGGATCATCATAATTAGTTGTTTTATAATTGGCATATGAATATGACAAATGAGTACAATAATAATCTTTTAAATAGCCTTCATTATCAGAGAAGATTGTAAATGATGGATTTTCAGAAATATTATTCGTGAAATTCTTAAGATTTTCATAAATTTCATTTCTAGTAGGTGAACTATGCTCTTTTGTAATGCTATAATATAATTCATTAGATAACAATTTGCTTATACCAGTAAAACAATTAAAATAAAAATCTTTATCTAATGCAATTGAATTATTTGTTATGAAAGAATTTAAATTTTCATATGTACATGAAAACGGATCTAATTTGTTAGAAATAGGTGGATAAACATATTCTACTCCAGGATATAAAACTCTATAACTGTTTATATTAGGGGTAATATGCTTAATAGATTCCATAACTTTATTATCTCTATCTCTAACTAAGGTAATATTAGAATGTCTGCCCATAATTTCGATGATTAATGAGTAGGTACTATCAAAGCCTAATTCATCCCTGTTTTCAATTTTCATTATTAAAATTCTATCATTATCTTTTTGGATTAAATCAATAATCCTTCCGCCTAAAATGTACTTTCTTAAAACCATAAGATACATAGGTGCAACTATTGGATTTTGCTTAACATTATTAGTTAAGTGAATTCTAGCAAATTTAGGTGATGAAGAAATTAAAAGTTTTATATTTTTACGATCTTTTCTAATGGTTAAAATAATTTCATCCTTCTCAGGCTGATTAATTTTATCTATTTTTGAATCTATTATTGAATTTTTTAAATTGTTAACTAAACTATATAAGTATATACCATCTAATGCCATTATATGTCATCCTTTCTTAATACGTTAAGAATAGTATAACATTAAGAAGAATGCATTATCAATTGTTCTGTTTCAATAGTTTATATATTTAATGTATAATTTGATTTTAATTAATTTTTTAGCAAATAAATTTTGAAAATAATGTGGTTAATAATTGTAAATAGTAGTATTATTAATCATGGACTTATTATATTAAATGTTTATGTAAGTGTTTCTAGGGGGGATTAAAGATGAAGTTTTATAAAATGCAAGGGGCAGGAAATGATTTTATATTTGTAGAAGATTTTAATTTTGAAATAAAAGATGAATGTAATTTAGCAAAACAGCTTTGTAATAGACATTTTGGAATAGGAGCGGATGGACTAGTTATAGTTAGAAAATCAGATGTTTCTGAAGCTAAAATGATAATAATAAATAGTGACGGCTCAAGAGCAAATATGTGTGGCAATGCAATAAGATGCTTTGGAAAGTATGTTTATGAAAAAAACATAGTAGATAAAACAAAATTTTCAGTTGAAACTGGAGATGGAGTAAAGGAAATAGAAATTATATTAGAAGATAATAAAACAAAATATGTAAGAGTTTATATGGGCGAAGGGTCTTATAATGGTGCAGATATTCCATTAAATAATTTAGAAAACTTAATAGATAAAGAAGTTGAAGTGGATGGTAAAGTATATAAGATGACAACTGTACTTGTTGGAGTACCTCATACAATAATATTTGAAGAAAATGAAAATTATGATGTAGAAGTAGATGGTTCTAAAATTGAAAAATATAAGTTATTTAAAGAAGGTACAAATGTTAATTTTGTGAAAGTTATAGATGATACTCATATTAGAGTAAACACATGGGAGAGAGGTGCTGGAGCAACCTTAGCCTGTGGAACAGGATGCTCTGCATCTGTACTTGTTTCTAAAAAATTAGGTTTAGTAGATAAGAATAAAGAAGTTTTTGTTAAAGCGCCAGGTGGAGAGCTTATAATAGAGGTCTTAGATGAAGGGCTATTCATGAAAGGACCTGCTGAATTTGTTTTTTCTGGAGAGACATCAAAATAGAATAATATAATATGGATTTATAATGCATAGAAAAATATTGAGAAGGGGAAAATAATGAGATATACAAAAAAAAGGATATTTATATGTGTGTTTATTTTCATTGTATTTCCTCTGCTCGTTTTAGGATGCCAAGAAGAGAAGATAAGTTCTAATAATGCAGCAGAGGTAATACAGCTAGGAAAAGGGGCAGTACTTAAAAGTGAAGAAGGTCAATATAATATTTATAATTATAGAGATTATAAATATTATAAAGTAGATACACAAAGTACAATATTAGCTTATGATAAAAGTAGCAATAGTTACATATGCATAGAGTATGGTAAGCACTTTATAGTATATAACCATAATAAATACATAATAAAAGATGAAAAATATGAAGGACTTAAGCTTTCTCCTCATGGAAAATATATTTCATATTTTGTAGATGACAATGGATTAAAATTAAAAGTATTTAAAAACGATGAGAAAAATAGTGAAATAGACATCAATTCAGATGTATCAATATCAGGTACTTTGTATGATTGGTATGATGATAATACAATTGTTTATTATGGTGTTAAAAGCGATAAAACAAATGGATTATTTACTTATAATCTTATTACAAACAAAGAAGAATTAATTTATGCATTAGAAGAAGGATATTTAGCTTATTTAAAAGGAACAGGTGATAATTTATTATTTTTGCAGATAAATTTAGAAAATGATAAAGAACTGGTGGCAATTGATAAAAAAAACAAGAATTGCAATATTTTAAGTAATGAGATAGAAGAATTAAATGATGTAATAAGTCTTAATGGAAATTTTTATTTTACAGGAAAAATGAAAGATGATTCAAAATCTCTTTATAAAATAGAAGATAATGATATAAAAAGATTAGTTTTTGACTTTCCAGCTGTGATAAATGCAGAAAAGGGATTAAAAGCTGATAGTGAAGGTAATATATTATTCGTAGGTAAGAATGATATATACAGTGAATATGAAAAAATATATTCATATAATAAGGATAAATCTGTTTCGGTAGTGTCAGATGAAGCGATTGATTACGTATTTATTGATTATAGAGAATAATGAAAAGCCATTGAAATTAGGTTGTTAGTTTTAATGGCTTTTTATTTTTGGCAAATTTACATTTCGGGACAATCTGTGGACGAGGTGCCCCTGATGGTATAACTTAAATTAAGCTATTATGCAAATTAAAATAAAAACCTAGAGAATAAAAAATAAATCATATGCACCTAGCCTTTCGCAGGCTTGCTCGAAAAATCCAGAATGCGCTAAAAAATCCACAGCTATAGATTGCTTTTTATTAAGAGAAAGTTATTTATTATTGAGATAATATTAAAAGTTCGTAATTACACAGTCGCCTTGATGATTTTTTATTTTTATTAAATTGATGAATAAAAAGGAATTTTATGGACATTAATTAGGTAATTAAGAATCTGAGAGGTGTGTGAATATTAATAATTTCATTGAAAAAGTAGATTTTACAACAGCTAAAAAAATTACAAAGGAAATATGCACGAAATATAAATTAATTCCAATAAATGAAGAAGTAAATAAGATAAAGGCCATAACTTATGAAGATGAAAAAGATTCTTTAGATAACTGTGTGAAATTTTATTATGATAAAGAGATAGAGATAATTGTTGTAAGTAAAGATGAATTTAATATTTGGGAAAGCATAATTTATGGGTGTGATAACAATAAATTAGATGAACTTCTCATATATAAGGCAATTGATAAAAATGCCAGTGATATTCATTTTGAGCCATGTGACAATTATGTGAATATTAGATATAGAATAAATGGAATATTGAGTTTAGCATATAGAATGGAGTTAGAAAAGTATGCTTCATTAGTTTCAAAGATAAAGTTAGAAGCAAACATGGATATCACCGAAAAAAGAAGACCCCAAGATGGGAAGATAATAAAAAGATATAATAATAAAAAATATGATTTCAGAATATCATCAATACCAGTAATTAATGGAGAAAAAATTGTTATAAGAATACTGTATTGCAGCAGTTTCAACTACAAACTAGAAGAATTAAATTTTCCAAGTAATCAAGTAGATCTTATAAAGAAGATTATTGCACTTGAAAATGGATTATTTTTAGTTAATGGGCCAACTGGCTCAGGAAAATCTACAACTTTGTATACTATTTTAAAGGAAATAAGTAATGAAAATATAAATATCACAACCCTAGAAGATCCAATTGAAGTGACGCTTAAAAATGTTAATCAAATGAATTTAAATAAAAAGCTTGGAATAGATTTTTCAAGTGGACTAAGAAACATACTTCGTCAAGATCCAGATGTAATTATGATTGGTGAAATAAGAGATAAAGAGACTGCTGATATGTGTATTAGAGCATCTATAACTGGACATAAAGTATATAGCACACTTCATTGTAAGTCACCAAGAGAAGTTTATTTGAGATTAATAAATATGGGGGTTGATTCAAATCTTTTAGTTGAAGCCCTTGGTGGAATAATATCTCAAAAACTTATAAAAATTTTATGTGATGATTGCAAAGAAATAGATAATGTAAACAAGTATAAGAATTTTATGTTATTTAAAAAACGTGGCTGTAAAAATTGTAATTATACTGGATATATAACAAGAAAATTAATTAGTTCTGTTTATTATTTAAAGAATTCAAATAAAAAGAATATAGAAGAAATTTATGCAGATAAAAATTATTTATGTAATACACATATGAAATCTCAAATGGAAGAGCTCATAGCTAAAGGTAAGATACCATATGCTGATTATTTTAACTTTCTAGAAGGAGAGGACTTAAATGAATTGTAGTGTTAATGTTATGAAACAATTAAAAAATGCTTCTTCTATGATATTTAGAAATAAGGTAAATGAGGAATTATTAATAATAATATGTGATAATCTTGCTGAAATCTATAAGGATGGAATAAATATAGATTATGGAATTGAAATTATCTCTGATGCTATTTTTGACAAATCATATAAGGAGAGCTTAAATGTAGTATTAAAGTATATAAAAGAAGGCAGAACTTTAAGTGAAAGTTTTAATGAAGTAGATGAATTATATCCTCCATTTTTTATTGGAATGCTTGCTGTTGGTGAAAGTAGTGGTAGTCTATATAAAATACTTATAGCTCTTAAAATATTTTATGAAAAATCAGTTTTTATAAAAAAGGAAATAAAGAAAGCATTATCATATCCAAAACTTGTATTAATAAGTTTTTTCATCTTTATTATGATATTTTTCGTATTTGTAATTCCTAATTTTTATAATATATATGAATCTATTGGAGTTTCTCCGTCTCAAAATTATTTAACTATGCATAAAATCAGTATGGTTATTTGTGATAATAGCATAAAGTTTTATTTATATTTTGCAATATATGTTGTTATTATTCCAATAATATTCATAAAGTATTTAGTAAATAAAATAAAAATAGATAAATTTCTAAAAGTTAGTATAATAAAAAAATATTTTGAGTATAGAATGCTATTGATTTTATATATAATAACAAATTCTAAGATGAATATATCATATGGCTTGACTATTTGTGAAAATTCATGTGAATCAGATTATATAAAAAATAAATTGAGGCAGATGAATAAAAGTATAATAAATGGAAGTACATTATATGATGCATCAATAAGAATAAATATATTTTCTAAATATACTTTAGCTATTATTAAGATTAGGGAAGAGTCTGGAGGCCTTGAAGAGGCATTAAAAGATTTATGCAATAAACTTCAAGAAAATATAATGAAAAATATTAATAAATGCTTATCTCTTATTCAGCCTGTAATAATAGCAATTTTAAGTGTAATAATAACAATATTTTTAGTGCTAGTTGTATTACCTATTTTTGAAGGAGTTCAAAGTATACTGCCATGATAAGAAAAAGAGGGTTTACTTTAATCGAAACAATTGCAAGTATAAGCATATTATTAATATTTATGAGTATCTCAATATCTATGTATAAATTAAAGGCTTCATTGGAAAGTGATATCAATGTAACCGACTATATATATGAAATTCAAAATTTGATTACATATGGTAAAAACGTTTGTAAAGAAAAAGAAAACTATGGGAAAATTATTGTTAGTACAAAAGATAATAATATTAGATTTGTTGAGAATTGGGATAATATCGAAAAAAGTGTTAATTTACCATATGATTTAAAAGTAATATCACAATTTACATTTTATATAACACCACAAGGTAAATTAGAAAAAGGTAATACAATTAGTTTGCTTGATAAAGATAAAAAACGATATGACATTACTATAGGGGTTGGAGTTGACATAATAACTATTAAAGGGGAATCATAAAGTGAAAAAAGATGGCAGTGTTTTGATTGAAGTAATAGCATCAGTCTGCATAATAACAATAATTATTACTGCATTTATGCAAGCTTATGTATCAAGTATTAATAATTTGAAAAGCCGCATGTTAGAAGAAGAACTAAATATGTGTATTTATAATCTATCAAATGAAATAAAATATAATTTATCATATGATGAGATAGAAGAAATGTTAAATGATAAAAATGAAGTAAGTTTTAAGTATGATGAAGATTTTTCAAGGAGATTAATGCAATACAATATTGATGATTTAGAGATAGGCGATGATATAAAGATAGTAATGCGAAATTGTAGTAATGATAAAGCAGAATTTCAAATAGAAGCATGCATTAGTGCGGATGAGCATAAAATTGAAAAAAAATATGCATTTAATAAAAGTTGGTGGATGGATGAAATATAAATTCAGGAAAAAGCATGCTTTTACTCTTATAGAATCAATAGTATATATTTTTTTGACATCTATAGTTTTTCTTGAGCTTATAACGTGCTTGTTTTCTTTTTATGCTTCATATATACAAATAAGAAATAGGAGTATAAATGAAAATAATATGAGAAATTTTTATACTAGCTTAGATTACATTTTACATGAGAATCATAATGAGGTTATTAAAAAAGAAAGCAACTCAATAGTAATTTATAAGGATTCAGAAGATGATTATATTGTAAAAAGTATAAAATTTTATGATAATACTGTAGTTGGAAAATATACAAAAGGAAAATCTACCTTAGCCATTAATAATATGCTTTATAATATAAAAGATTTTGAGGTTGTAGAAAAGGATAAATTAATATATTTGATAATTACAGATATGTATGGAAAGGAATATATAAGATGTCTATAAAACAAACTGGAAACATACTAACAAGCACCATGTTGTTTTTAGCATTCACAAGCATAATCATAAGCTTCTTGTTTAAAATTGCTATAAATAATAATGAGATTTCTTCATTTGAAGTTAATAAATATGACTTATATAATATCAAAGAAGTAGAAGAAAATTTAATTTATAAGTATATGAAAGAACTAAATAAAATGAGAGATAAAGAAAAAGAAGATGATGATGATGAAAAAACTAATGATATGTTTGATAATGATTTTTCAGTCACTATTAAAGAAAGTAAATTAGAATATCATAAAGATGAAGATGTATTTATTTTAGATATGAATTTAGATAAAGATAAATCAATTGGGAGAAATATTGATTACAAAATAGAAAATGAGTCAATAATTTTAATACCAACATATAATTGTAAAAATTATGATTAAAGTGTTTTATTGGAGAGAGTTTTTAATGAAAGATAACATTTTATTAAATAAAAACTTTTTTACATATGATGAAGAAAAATATCTTGATGAAGAATTTTATAGAATTCAGGAAAAATTAAAACCTAAGCAAAGAGTGATAATTTTAGAAGAAAATCTAAATATTATAAAGTTTGATATAAAAATAAGAAAAAATAAAATCAGTAATTTTGTTGATGAAAATATAAAAAAGAATATTCCTCAAAATGGAGATGTTTTATATCATTATATATACGATTCTAAAAGTAATTTATTATATATTTACTATATTAAAGGTGGAAAAAGAATTGATAATTTAATTGATTATGTAAAAGAGCTGGAAGTAACACCAATACAATTTTTAATTATGTCAGTATTAAGAAATAAATTTAAAATAAAAGATAAGGAAATTCGGGTTTTGGTGAAAATAAATAATTATTACTATTATTTAAATATTGAAAATAATATAATAAAGCAATCTTTTATAGTAACAAATGAAGAAGAAATATTAAAAAACATTGAAATTAATGAGGAGTACTCGAAATTATATATTGATAATAATATTTTACATGAGATAGCAGAAATTAAAAATCATATTAATATTATAAGTTTTGATATAGTAAAGGGGATATATGAGAAAATTAACAAGAAATAAAAATTTCACACCTGAAAATTTTTATAAGAAAAAAGAAAAACAAAATTTGGAAGAATTTAGACGATTAATATGTCTGGTTTTTATTTTAAATTTAATGTTAATACCAAATACTATAGAATATATTCAAGAAAAGCAAGATAAAACTTTAGAGAATTATAGCCCAATAGATTATAGTTATACTCAAAGTTATAGTATAGATGAAATAGAAACATGGATAAATAATATATTTATAAATTGTATATTAAAGGCAAAAATTAATCAAAATGAAGGTGAGATAACCCTTAATAATTTAGATGATTTTTATAATTTAAAATTGCAAGAAAAAATCGATATAACTTATATAATGTCTGAAGAAGAAAATTATAAAGTTGGAGTAAAGTTAAATGAATAGAATGTTAAAAAGCTTTTGGTTAACAATTTTTTGTATATTGTTAATGTTACAAATGATAATATTATATATTAATAATTTTAATACTAATGGGAAGAATATTATTAAAGAAGAATATAAAGAAGAAAAATCATTGTATGATATATATGAAGAGTTAAATGTATTAACTGAAAAACAAATTATAAATGCAGAACATATAGATGAAAAATGGAAAATACAATTACGAATAAATGGAGATAAAGATCAATTAATAAAAGAATTAAATAAATTGAAAGCATATAAAATAACAAATTATGATATATATAATGATAATAATGAAAGTTATATTGTTTTAGAAATGATATATACTTAATATATTAAAATAATTTAAGTAATAGGAGCAACAAATATTGCAATTATTTGAGGAGTTTGATAAAATGATTTTGTTATGTCAGTTATTAAGTAAATTATTAACATATAGTTGTTAATTTTAGTATGTAACGATTTTATAAATTTGGAGGTATATATTAATGATATCAGCAAGTGACTTAAGAAAAGGGACTACTTTTGAATTCGATGGACAAGTGTTTACAGTTCAAGATTTCTTACACGTAAAACCAGGTAAAGGGGCAGCATTTGTAAGAACTAAACTTAGAAACGTAATTTCAGGAGGAGTAGTAGATAGAACTTTCAACCCAACTGAAAAATTACAAGACGTTGTAATTGAAAGAAAAGAAATGCAATATCTTTATTCAGATGGTGAATTATATTACTTCATGGATCAAGAAACTTATGAACAAATTCCTTTAAATTTTGAAAAAGTTGAAGATGCAATAAAATTCTTAAAAGAAAATATGTTTGCAACAATTAAATTCTACAAAGGTGAAGCTTTCTCAGTAGAAGCACCAAACTTTGTTGAATTACAAATTACTCATTCAGAACCAGGAGTTAAAGGAAACACTACAACTAATGCATTAAAACCAGCTACTGTTGAAACAGGTGCAATAGTAAATGTTCCTATGTTTGTTAACGAAGGTGACACAATAAGAATAGATACTAGAACTGGTGAATACATGGAAAGAGTTTAGTTATTACAAAAGTTGTTAAGCATAAGCTTAACAACTTTAAATTTATAAAAAGAGAAATTTCTATTAAAAAGAAGTGGTAGAACATGGGAAATATAAAAAAAGAACTAGAAGAATTAAAAGATTCTTTAAATACTTTGGTAAATAGTCAATACAAAGAATATTTTACAAGAATTACTTCTATATTAGATAATATGAATGAAAAAATTGAAGAGTTAACTGTAAATCAAGAGTCACTTGATGAAAATATAAGATTTATGGATTCAGATTTAAGTAACATTCAAGAGGAGCTTTTTGAAGAAGTTTCAATTGATGAACTAAATGATATAGAAGATCAATATACAGAGATAAATTGTATTCATTGTAATAACCCAATCTTTATTGAACAATCTGCATTAGAAAATAATAGTGAGATTCCATGTCCTTATTGTCATAAAAATATAAAATAAATTTTTGTAGGAAGCCGTTATAAGTACTTAAGGTATTTATAACGGCTTTTTATATTTTAAAAATAATATAAATATATATGGTGACTGACATGTTAAAAATTAAGTGATTTTAATTTACATATTTTTTTTATATTTAAGTAATATTTTTATGCTTTCATAAATATTAATTAAGTATGAGAACAGGAGAGGAGGCAGTAAGTAAATTTGAATAATGTTGAAGAAGTATTAGCTGTATTGCCAAATAAATTATGTGATAGATTAAAAGATAGAATTTTATATGAAGAAATTTATGAAATAAGAATTAAAATAAATAAACCAATATTAATTTATTCAAAATTTGGAGAAAGTAATACAGGCTATATAGTAACTAAGGAAGAAATGAAAAATTTAGTTCAGAAAATAGTTGGGTTTTCATTATATGCATATGAGGAAGATATACGGCAAGGTTTTATAACAATAAGAGGAGGACATAGAATAGGATTAGCTGGTGAATGTGTTATGGAAAATGGCTATGTAAAAACCATACGCAATATTTCATCAGTAAATATAAGAATATCAAGGCAGATTATAGGAGTTTCAGATAAAATAATGAAATTTATAACTTCTAATAATAGAGTCTACAATACAATTATTATTTCTCCACCCAAATGCGGTAAAACAACTATCTTAAGAGATATAGCCAGAAACATATCAGATGGAATAAATAATCTTAGAATAGTTAAAGAAAAATTTGATGGGAAAAAAGTAGTTGTTATAGATGAAAGAAGTGAGATAGCAGCATGTTTTATGGGGATACCTCAAAATGATCTGGGAGTTAGGACTGATGTCTTGGATAATTGTTTAAAGAGGGAAGGGCTTCTTATGGCAATAAGAAGTTTATCACCAGATGTATTAATTTGCGATGAGATTGGAACAACGGGGGATGTTGAGGCGCTTACTGCAGCTTTTAATTCAGGCGTAAATATAATAACTACAATACATGGATTTACAATAGAAGATTTATATAAAAGACGTGTACTCTCGGGCTTATTAAATAATAATGTTATTGAAAGGGTAATTGTTCTTAGTAATAGAGAGGGAGTAGGAACCATCGAAAATATATATTCCTTAAATGGAGGTGAGAAAGAATGTTTAAATTAGCACTTTCAATTGGAATATTTGTTATAACTTCCTATATAGGATTCATGTATGGTGAGACATTTAGAAAAAGGCAAAATCAGCTTAAGGAAATATTGAAGACCTTGGTGCTTTTAAAGAATGATGTATTGCAATGTGCTACACCACTTACAGAGGCATTAGGAAATTTAGATAGAAAAACTGATGAGCCAATATGCAGTTTAATAAATGATACTAAAAATAGACTTGCAGAAGGAGAGATTGATAGCATATATGATGCAACTAGTGAATCATATAAAAATGTAAGAAATGAATTTAATTTAGAAGAATATGACTTGAAGCTAATGAGAGATTTTTTACGGTCGCTTGGAAATTCAGGAGTATATGGGCAGGAAGCATTATTTAATATGACAATAGAAGAATTAAAGATACATTTAGAAGATGCAAATGAGGCTGCTAAGAAAAACATAAAATTATATAGGTATATAGGTATGTGTTTAGGGGCTATGATAGTTATATTTTTAATATAAAATAAGAATTTCTATGGAGGGGAGAGTTTAAATGCAGGATTTTAGTATACTTTTTAAAATTGGTGGAGCAGGAATACTACTTGTAGTATTAGATAAAGTACTCACAAGTAGTGGAAAGGGCGAAATAGCAGCGATAACAAATATTGCTGGGATTGTTATTATATTACTTATGATAGTTTCAATAATAGGAGATTTATTTAATACAGTTAAAACTATGTTTGTTATGTAGGTGATTATTATGCTGATAATAAAAGTAATTTGTCTGGCGTTTGTAGCTTTATTTATAACTCTTTTATTAAAACATAGTAAAAGTGAATTAAATCCAATTATATTTCTTACAGCTGGAGCTTTGATTTTAGTTGTTATGATAGAGCCGCTTAAGGAAATTATAAATTTTGTTAGAACTGTTGCAGAAAAGGCTAATATTGATAGTGTGTATATAGGTATTGTACTAAAAATTTTAGGGATAGCATATTTGGCGTCATTTTCCAGTGCGTTATGTAAAGATGCAAATGCTGATTCTTTAGCAGCACAAATTGATTTTTCAGGAAAAATCATGATTTTGCTTTTAGCTGTTCCAATACTTATGGCTGTATTAAATTCAATATTACAAATAATGTAGGTGTTTGCTATGGAGATGATAAAAAGAGTAACAGTATTTTTACTAATTATAATTACAGTTGGTTTATTTCCGCCATTTGGCGGAGGTTATATACGCGAGGTATATGGAGAGGTAACAGAAGATAATAACAAAGATAAGCAGGCAGAAACACAAATAGAAGATATAGGCGGAAAGGCACAAAGTGAAATAGAGTCTTTATATGAATATATAAATAAGATGAAAACAGATGTTGAAATAATGCAGGATTTAGATCCAATTGATTATATTCAAACCTATATAAAAGAAGGACATGGAACTATTTCATTTGAAGTTCTTGCAAAAGCATTTTTAAGTGTTTTGTTTAAAGAAGTAAGAACAGTATTAAAATTATGTTTTTCAATAGTTATTATTGCAGTATTATGTTCGCTTATTAAAAATTTACAAGAGTCATTTGCAAGTGAAAGTATTTCAGAAGTAGCTTTTTATGCATGTTATGCGATTATAATAATGATTTTATCTAAAAGTTTTATAGTGTCAATTTCAGTTGCAAAAGATGTAATTAATAATATTTCAGATTTTATGTCAGCGCTGCTTCCAATATTAGTTACAATGATTGGGCTTACAGGTGGAGCAATGCAGGTAGCAACTTTAGATCCAATTATCATTGTATGTGTAGTATTTATACCAAAGCTTTATGCAGATGTTATAATTCCAATGATTCTTATGCAATTTGTGTTAGAATTTGCAAACAATTTATCTAAAGAACATAAAATAGGGAATCTGTGCAGTTTATTAAAACAATGCATAGTGTGGTTTCAAGGCGCTATAGTAACAATATTCATAGGTATTTTAACCATAAGGGGAATAACATCAAGCACCTTAGATGCTGTTACATTAAAAACTGCAAAATTTGCTGTAGATAATTTTATTCCCATTGTCGGAAAAGCTTTTTCTGATGCAATATCATCAGTTGCTGGATATTCTTTAATTATAAAAAATGCAATAAGTTCAATTGGACTGTTAATAATAATTATAATAATGTTATATCCTATAACAAAATTGGTTTTAATGACGTTTATATATAAGCTTTGTGGAGCTTTAATTGAGCCTATAAGCGATTCAAGAATAACAAAATCTTTAGAAGCAGCTGGAAAATCAATGACGCTTATAACATCATGTGTTCTTACAGTAAGTTTAATGTTTTTTGTTCTTATTGCTATTATGGCA
>ERZ781272.765-NODE-765-length-16532-cov-12.677368_pt1 | contig 16532 bp, 17 predicted proteins | sample MGYA00375850_ERZ781272 | MGnify/ENA primary metagenome ERZ781272 (study PRJEB29790, sample SAMN06051246) | human gut metagenome | host: Homo sapiens | place: USA: Cincinnati, Ohio | collected 2013-06-21 | study: EMG produced TPA metagenomics assembly of the Gut...
CTATATAGATAGACTCTCTTTTATTAGTGTCTATCTTATAGGTTCCATTTTATTTTACACTCCCTTTTTTATGCTTTATCGCATGATTCACCATATCATAACCTTCTTTTGTTAAAACTTAAACTCATATTGCATAGTACATAATATGAAAAGTCCTTTATATAGTTAATAAAAATATAGAAGTTTGAATAAAGTCTATATGCAATCCTTTTTTATAAATTCTCTTTAATAAATTAAAAGAAACCCTTTAGAATTTCTTTAGATTTCTATGAAGCTGTTCTTAAACTTTAGAAGTTATCATTAAACCATAGTTTAAGAGATTGTGAGGAGAAGAAAATGGATGCTTCTAATTTAACAAATTATTTTTATCAATATGGATCACTATTTGTTTTTACAATAGTATTTTTAGAATATTTAAATCTTCCAGGGCTTCCGGGAGGAATAATAATGCCCTTGGCTGGAGTATGGGCAGCAACGGGAAATATATCACTGATTTCAGTAGTTATACTATCTGTTATAGCAGGAATATTGGGAAGCTGGGTGCTTTATAGCATAGGAAGATTTGGAGGGAATTTTTTGTTGGAAAAATATCTTAAGAGATTTCCTAAACATGAAGACTATATAAATGGGAAAATTGAATTTTTAAGGGAAAAGGGAACTATAGGAGTTTTTATAAGTAAACTTCTACCGGTAGCAAGAACCCTTATATCTCTGCCAGCAGGGCTTTTAAAGATGAATTTTTTAAAATATAGCTTATATTCTGCTTTGGGAATTTTAATATGGAATTGTGCATTTATAAGTGCTGGATATTTCTTCTCTACAACAGTGATTCAGGTGATAGGTTAAGGTTTTAGGAGGGTTTTTTATGAGAATAGCAATGATGACAAATAATTATAAGCCATTTATAGGAGGTGTTCCTATATCAATAGAAAGACTTGCAGAAGGTTTAAAAATACTTAGACATGAAGTTTTTATATTTGCTCCTGCTTATGGAAATATGGAAGATGAGGATAATGTAATAAGATATAAGTCTTTTAAAGGGAGAGCACTACAAGGGGGCATAGTAATTCCAAATATGTTTGACCCAAAGATTGAAAGGAAATTTAAAAGAATGAATATAGATATCATACATGTTCATCATCCTATGCTTATAGGCAATGTGGCTTTACATTTAGGGAAAAAGTATAATGTTCCTGTTACTTTTACATATCATACACGATATGAGCAGTATCTTCATTATATAAAACCTTATGAATATATAGAAAATAGAAGTAAAAATGAAAAAAATCATGAGTTAAGAGAGCTTGAAGTAAAACTATTAAATTCTACTAAAGAAAAGGTCATTCCAAGCTATATAAAAAATTTCGCTAATAAATGTGATATGGTGTTCTCGCCGACGGAATCCATGAAAGAATATCTAAGGGAAATTGGAGTTGATTCTAGAATTCAAGTTATGCCTACAGGATTGAAGGATAGATGTTTTGATGCATATGATGTTTCAAGTGATGACATAAGAAAAAAATATAAAAAAGATAAAAAATATCTTTTTTGTACAGTAGCTCGTCTTACAAAAGAAAAAAATATAGAGTTTTTGATAGATGGATTGAAGAAAATTAAAGACAACATTGGAGATTGTTTTAACACTTTGATAATAGGCGATGGGCCTTTAAAAACAACTTTAAAGAAAAAGACCACTAGATTAGGGCTTGATAACAATGTTACTTTTCTAAACAGCATTAAAAATGAAAATATAGACGATTACTATAGGGCTTCAGACTTATTTTTATTTGCCTCAAAATCAGAAACTCAAGGGATAGTTTTATTAGAAGCCATGGCTGCATGGAATCCTGTAGTAGCAGTTAAGGGAAGTGGAGTTGTAGATGTGGTTTGTGATGATATAAATGGTTATGTAACAGATGAAAACTTAGATGAGTGGGCTTCAAAGATTATAAGTATATTGAATGATGAAGAATTGAGGGAGAGTTTAAAGAAAGGCGCTTATGATACTGCTTTAAGTTATAGGAGCGGCAATGTTGCTAAAATTGCTGAATATAACTATTCAAGTGTATTGAGTTCTTATTACAAGGAACAATGTTTATATGGAGATAAGATAAATGTGGGATAAAGCTTTGATAAGATTTTCTTGGATTTATATAGAATTAGTTTATAGAACCATGAAGTGGGATTTTTCTGATGAATTCAAATTAAATGAAGTCAATTTAAAGAACTGCATTTTAGGATTTTGGCATGGTCAAAGTTATGCTATGAATTTCTTAATAAAAAAGATCTATAAGGAAAATTATCCAATGACTGTTATAGTCACAGCAGACAAAAGAGGTGACTATATAGAGGAGACCATAGGAAAATACGGAGTTGGAGCATTGAGGGTGCCAGATGGAGCGAAGATAAAGAATTTTTTAAGGTATATAAAAGATGAAAGCAATATAGATGGAGCCTCTATGGCGATTTCTTTAGATGGACCATTAGGACCATTTCAGGAACCCAAAAAGCTAGGGCCCCTTTTATCTAATAAATCAGGAAAAAACTTTATAGGAGTGAATTTAAAAGTATCTAAAAAGATTTCTTTGAAAAATAGATGGGATAATTACATTATTCCATTACCATTCTCTATAGTAAAAGTTGAAGCCTATGACTTTAAAAATGTTCAAGATGAAGATTTAAAACACTTTATCGATTATAAAGAAATAATAAAAAGTAAATTATGTTGAAAAAGTATTTTATGATATCATAAAGTAGAAAGTTTATAGAAAACGAGGGTGTGTATATGAAGTCATATAATATTTTAGTAGTAGAAGATGAGAAAGAAATAGCAGATGCTTTGGAGATATATTTATCTAATCAAGGATATAAAGTTTTTAAAGGTTATGATGGATTAGAAGGGCTAGAAATAATATCAAAAGAAGAGATTCATTTAGCAATAATAGATATAATGATGCCAAGGATGAATGGAATAACTTTAACTATGAAGCTTAGAGAGCACCATGATTTTCCTGTTATAATGCTTTCAGCAAAGTCAGAGGAGATAGACAAAATAATGGGACTTAACATAGGAGCTGATGATTATGTAACAAAGCCATTTAATCCTATGGAGCTTTTAGCTAGGGTTAATTCTCAGCTTAGAAGATACAGCAAGTTTTTAAATATTATATCAGGAAAAAAAGAGAATAAAAGTACCTTTACCATTGGAGGGCTAGAACTGAATGAGGATACAAAAGAAGTGTCTCTTGATGGGAATTTGATAAAGGTTACGCCTATAGAATTTAAGATTCTTCATCTTCTTATGAGAAATCCAGGAAGAGTTTTCTCTGCAGAGGAAATATATGAGTCAGTATGGAATGAGCAAGCTATAAATACAGATACAGTTATGGTTCATGTAAGAAATATAAGAGAAAAAATAGAGATTAATCCTAAAAATCCAAAATATTTAAAGGTGGTATGGGGAGTTGGATACAAAATCGAAAAATATTAAAAAGAAAGTTTTATTAAATATAGTAGTTTTAATAATGATTATAACATCAGCATTAGGTATGATATACACTTATCCTATGATAGAGAAAAAGGTTAATGAAAGAGAAAATTATTCTCCATTTGAAATGATGAATTTTGTAAATGATATTTATGACAGCAGTTATGTAATTTACAAAGATATGATGGAAGAAAAAGAGGGCAAGACCATATATCCTGAAGCTCTTTTTATAAAGCCTAGAGATGTTAGCTATGGTGATAAAACAAATTATAATCGAGAAGGAGATAATACTGAAAAAGCTATAAGACGTGACTTTGATTCTTCAGCCAACAAGTTAAAGTATTCTTTGAAGAATTTAGAATACTATGCTTCCTTTAAAGATGGAAGTTTTGTTAAAGCAAATAGCGGAAATGATATAAAAAAATATATTCAGAGCAAAGAACTTACTGATGAAGAAATAGAAAACTTAAAGAAAGATTATTTGTTTTATGTGAATTTAAGCTTTGATGAAGAGGGAGAAATTAAAGTAAATAATTCCATAGGGGCTAATCAGTACACTATGCAGCAAAAATTAGATAATGAAGTTTTAAAGAATTTAAATAGTTATGAATATACACCATATGAATTGAATCCTATAAAAAATATAGATATTATATATGCAGTTCCTAGAAATTTAAAATATAATGACAACATAACTATGTCAATTCACTCTCTAGAGTATATGGATTATAGAAATGGTTCTTCTATGTTTATATTAACAATAGGGATAATAGTACTGTTTTTAGCATTATTAGTGCCTTATAGATTAGGGAAAGAGTTTATAGGATTTAAAGCTTTATCTAAAATACCATTTGAATTTAATGTATTAATAGCCATGCTGGTTGTAACAGCATTTATAGGGATGTCACCTGAAATAATAATTATGAATACCATAAATGGAAGCTTTACTGAACTTGTAAGAGAAAGCTTTAGTATGTACATGTCAGATATCATAGTATATTTGGCAAATGTGATATACTACGTCATAATATTTGCCTTTATTTTCTTAGAAATTACTATGATAAAGTATATCTTTCATGAAGGAATAAGAAAATATTTTAGAGAAAAATTTCTTTTGCTTGCTATATTGAGATGGATAAAGAATGGTTTTCGTAAAGTTTTTGACTCAATAAGAAATGTAGACTTAAGAGATAATCAGAACAAAAAATTACTGAAAATAGTCTTAATCAACTTTGTTGCAGTCACAATTATGTGCAGTACATGGTTCTTTGGAATAATTGGAGCTGTAATATATAGTTTTATATTATTTAAAATTTTAAAAAAATATATAGAAGATGTGAGTGAAAAATATAAAAAACTTTTAAAAGTTACAAATGAAATTGCTAAAGGAAATCTTGATGTGAAGATTGAAGATGACTTAGGTGTATTTGAACCATTCAAGGAAGAAGTATCAAAGATACAAAATGGTTTTAAAAATGCCGTTGACGAAGAAGTAAAGAGCCAGAAGATGAAGACAGAGCTTATATCAAATGTATCTCATGATTTAAAAACACCACTGACATCAATAATTACCTATATAGACTTATTGAAGGATCAAAACATTAATGAAGAAACTCGAAAGTTATATATAGATACTTTAGATAGGAAGTCGCAAAGATTAAAGGATCTAATAGAAGATTTGTTTGAAGTAAGCAAAGCTACCAGTGGAAATATAAGCTTAAATATAATGAATGTAGATATAGTTTCTCTTATGAAACAAGTACAGATTGAACTCTCAGATAAGATAGAAGAGTCAACTTTAACTTTTAAAAACAACTATCCAGATCATAAAGTTATGCTTCTTTTAGATAGTCAAAGAACTTTTAGAGTGTTTGAGAATCTTATAGTGAATGCATTAAAGTATTCTATGGACAATTCTAGAGTATATATTTCTATAATTGAAGATGAAAGCGAAGTAAAGATAACATTGAAGAATATGTCTTATGCAGAAATTGATTTTAATATAGATGAAATTGCAGAAAGATTTGTAAGGGGAGATAAATCACGAAATACTGAAGGCTCTGGTTTAGGTCTTGCTATAGCAAAAAGCTTTGTAGAACTTCAAGGAGGGAAATTTAATATAGATATAGATGGAGACCTCTTTAAAGTAACAATTTCTTTTCTAAAAAAATAATAAAGTAATTTAGGATTGCCCTGGAATTTTCTGGGGTGATTTTTGATTTGGGAATTATAGTGATTTTATATAAGTATGGATAGGTGATATAATAGGAATATATGTAAATTTTTAAATTATAGATACTGAGATAACAGCTGTTATGAAAGGAAAAGATATATGAGAACAATAGCCATCATAGATGCTCAAGGAGCTGGAATTGGACAAACTATAATAAAAAAAATTAAAAAGGAATGTAATTGTAAAGAAGTAAGAGTTGTAGCCCTTGGAACTAATGGTGTAGCAGCATCTAATATGGTTAAAGCAGGGGCAGAAAAATCTATAGTTGGGTCTAATAATATATGTGATTTCTTAAATAAAGAAAATATATGGGCTGTAATAGGCCCTATTGGAGTTATATGTAGTGGCGGTATAAATGGGGAAGTAACAGCTGATATAGCTAGAGAAGTATTTAAGCTAGACTGTTTGAAATATATTCTTCCTTTAAAGGTTCACGGAATATATATTCCTGGCACAGTTAATATGGATATAAAAGATATGATAAATGAAATTATAGAAAACATAAGTAAAAACTTATAGTAAAAGGTCAATGACCTCTGACGTCATTGACCTTTTTAAATTCAACGTGATAATTCTTTGGAGCTAACTTTTTCTAAAGTTTTAACTAAAAATGGTATTAGAATAAGTTGTATAACTATTCCCCAAAATGCTGTTACAAAAGCTGAAGTTAAAAATCCAGCTAGCACAAAGGAACCGCCTTTTGCAGTGAGAAGCAAAAAGTTTGCTATACCAGCTATCACTCTTCCTAAAATCATAGAACTAATTAAAGATACATATATGTTTTTATTTTTTTCTTTATATAAAAATCCTGCGAAGAAACCATAGGCTCCAAGTTCTAAAGCCATAGATATAGCCACAGGGTATAGTGGAGGCATTCCTGTAAAAAGTGAATTTAAAAGAGGAGTTAATACACCTATTATTAGTCCATATCTGCTTCCTAGTATAAAACCGCATAAAAGCACTGGTATATGCATTGGAAGAAATATGGTTCCAGGTATTCCTGTAGCGTGAAATATATAAGTTATTATGATTCCTAAAGCTAAAAAGAGCCCCGCTTTTACTAAAGTATTAGTTGATGATTTCATTGTTATTCCCCCTTAATTTAAAATAAAAAAAGAAGGTAGAGAAAAAAACTCTACCTTCGTGGTAAACATAAAATCAAAATATATTTTAATAATGTGTGCTAAGAGGTTTATAAAATTAAAACCTGTAAGAATTTTCGTAATTCTTATATATAATTATATCATTAAATAAAATAAATGTAAACTTGATTTTATTTAATATTGATTAATGATAAATATTTTAGTATTCTATAATAGCGATTTATTTGAAAACATATTTGAGAGAAAATTAATTATATTATCATACTGAATTTGGTAAATAGCTATATACAATTATGATAATAGTTGTGGAAGGAACGGTGAAGATGGTGATCGTAGTAGGTGGAATGATAGGACTTGGAAAAAGTTCTGTGGCGGAAATGTTAGGAAAGCATTTTGGAAGTGATGTATTTTATGAAAGTGTTGAGGAGAATCCAATATTACCTTTATTTTACACAGCATCTCCAGAGGAAATAGAAAAGAAGCGATACCCATTTTTATTGCAGCTATATTTCTTAGACACTAGATTTAAGAGTATAAAAAAGGCCTTAGTACAAGATAATAATGTGCTAGATAGAAGCATATATGAAGATTGGTATTTTGCAAGGAAAAATATGGAACTAGGAAGAATAACTGAATTAGAAATGCAGGTTTATGAAAATTTAGCTGACAACATGATGGAGGAACTAAAGGAACTTCCTAAAAAGTCACCAGACCTTATGGTTTATTTAAAGGGAAGCTTTGAGACAGTTCTAGACAGAATAAGAAAAAGAGGAAGAAGTTATGAACTTGATGCAGAGCTTGTAGATTATTACAGAGTCCTATGGGAAGGATATGATGAATGGGTTAATAATCATTATAAGGCTTCTCAAGTTTTAATAATTGACATGGACAAGGTTGATATAATTGAAAATGAGGAAGACAAGCATTTAGTTATAAGCCAAGTAGAAGAAAGACTAAAGCAAATAAGAGGTTAAGCCTAAAGCCACTGTTTATTTTTTAAACAATGGCTTTAATTGACTTATAAAGATATATACCCAATATGAGAGTTAAAAGATCACTTAATGGCAAAGAAAAAAATATTGCATTCACAGGGCTTTTACTAAAGATCATAGGAAGTATAATACTTAAAGGCACCAAAGCTATAAGCTGCCTAACAAAGCCTAAAGTCATTGCATATTTTTCCTTATCAGTGACCTGAAATAATGAGATAAGAGTGTATACTATTCCAAGCATAAAGAAAAGAGAAAAACAAATTTTTAAAACCATTGATGAGGCTGTTATTATTTCCATGCTGTCACTGAATATCAACACTACATAATCTCCAAATAAGAATATTATTACAGTAACAATAATTCCATAACCTAAAGAGTAAAGTATAGATTTTTTGGTGACAGAATGTGCTCTGCTCTTATTATTATTTCCCTTAAAGTAAGAAAGAATTGACATAAGACCTTGAGTAATACCGACTATAGGCATTAAAGCTGCACTGTGTATTTTTTGAACCACAGCCCAGGCACTTACTCCTATTGCTCCACCAAAATATAGAAGCCTATTATTTATAACAAGTCCTGATAAACTTGTAAGGCATTGAACACCGAATTGAACGAAACCTACCTTAGTCATCTTCGTAATTATATTATATATAAAATTCTTAGATAATTTATTATGAGAGAACCATAATCTATGTTTATATAAGAAATATGCTCCAGAAAAAGTATAAAAAACCTCACTTATCAAGGTACCTAAAGCTATACCCGTAAGTCCCATATCCATTTTGAAGGTAAATATGAAATTAAATATCACATTTAGAACAGTAGAAAAGGATGCTATTGTAACTTCTAATTTTGGATAACCAAAGGCTCTTAATATATTTACAAGATTATATCCCACAGAACTAAAAACATTACTTAAAAGAGCTATAGAAAAATATTTTTTGGCTAAAATATAAACCTCACCTTCAGCACCTAAAATTTGTAAAAGTGGATTCATGAATATAAAAAGTAAAAGTGATATAGATGAGGCAAATATGAGATTTGTATAAAACCCTACTTGAAAGGTATCGTTGACCTTTTTTTTATCATCTTTACCTAAATATCTGGATATAAAAATTCCCGTAGATACTCCAAATAAAAGCTGTGCAGCAATAAGTATTGATATAACTGGAGATAATAATCCTATAGCAGTAAGAGACTCTGTGCTAACTAATGGAATATGTCCAGCAAAGGCGGTATCTATTATTGAAGTAAGAGATTCTAAAAATAAAGAGATTATAGATGGAATTGCAAATAAAAAAATAAGCCTATTATCTGAATAGCTTTCATAAACGTTCTTTGTCATAATTTCACCTCAATAAATATTATAGCATAAGATTTTAAGGAATAAATGAAGAGGATCTTATGATATAGCTAGTTTTAAGATATGCATATAGAGTAGTAATATATAATTATCAAGGTATAATGAGAGTGGTGATAGCTTTATGAAAGTTAATAGATTAGTAGAAATTATAATAATACTTTTAAAAAAAGAAAAAATTACAGCAAAACAGTTGTCAGAAAGATTCAATGTATCAACTAGAACAATTTATAGAGATATAGAAGATCTTTCTTCTGCTGGTATTCCTGTTTATATGAATAAAGGAAAAGGAGGAGGTATTCTTCTTTTAGAAGAATATACTTTGGATAAAAATATCTTTGACGATGAGGAAAAGGAGAGCATTTTAATAGCTTTAAAAACTTTGAATTCAACCAAGGATTTTAAAATGGAGAAAACTTTAGAAAAGATAGAGGGCGTATTCAATCAAAAGAACTTTATTGATTGGATTGACGTAGATTTAAGTCCTTGGGGTAGTAGCGGAAAAATAGATGATAGATTTAATATTGTAAAAGATGCAATTTTAAATGAAAGCATGCTGACTTTTGAATATGTAAACTCACAAAATCAACTAACCTACCGTAAGGTTAAGCCTTTTAAGATAATTTTCAAAAGTCAGAGTTTCTATCTTTCGGCTTATTGCCTAGAAAAACATAGCCCTAGGATATTTAAAATTTCACGGATGAGAGACGTTGAAAGAATATGTGATAAGTTTAAAAGAGATGAGATAAAAAATCTTTTTTTAAAAGAAGAGAATAATGCTGAGTTTGATATAGTAACTTTAAAATTAAGGTTTAATTCAAATATGCTTTTTAGGCTTATGGATTATTATGAGGAAAACGAAATAACACGAGAAGATACAGGAAAATATTTAGTTACAGTTCAATTTCCTTACGGTCAGTGGATATATTCACATATATTGTCTTATGGACAAGATGTTGAAGTGTTGGAGCCGGACTTTGTAAAAGATGAGATAAAATATATTTTAATGAATACCTTAAAAAAATATATATAATATGACATACTAGTGTCATATTATATAACGTAATATATACTCAAAAGATATTAAAGGAGTGTATGTTTTATGGAAAGAAAATATTGTCAAAGTTGTGGTATGCCATTGATTGATGAGAAGGAACTTGGAACTAATAAGGATGGCAGCAGAAATGAAGAATATTGCATTTATTGTTTTGAACAAGGTGACTTTAAAGGTGATATGACTATGGAAGAAATGATTGCTTTTTGTGCACCTTTTATGGTAAAGTCTAATCCAAATATGACAGAAGAAGAAGCTAAGGATAATATGAGAAAATTTTTTCCATGTTTAAAAAGATGGAGAAATAAATAGGAGTGGGTAATGGATTATATAACTGCAAAAACTATAGTATCACAATATATAGAGAAAAACCCTTGGTTTGGAATTAACTACAATATGAATATATATAAAGGCTGCTGCCATGGTTGTATTTATTGTGATTCTAGAAGTGAATGCTATCAAATAGAAAATTTTGACCAGGTGAGAGCAAAGAAAAATGCAGTTAATATAATTCATAAAGAACTTAGAGGTAAAAAGAAAAAGGGTATTGTAGGCACAGGCGCTATGAGTGACCCATATAATCCATTTGAAAAAGAATTAATGCTTACTAGAAATGCCTTACAGGAAATAAACATTAATAATTTTGGCGTAGCAATTGCAACTAAAAGCTCACTTATTACAAGGGATATAGATATACTTAAAGAAATAAAATCTCATTCTCCTGTACTTGTAAAAATAACAATAACAACCTTTGATGATGAATTATGCAGAAAAATAGAGCCTAATGTAGCGGTATCATCAGAACGCTTTGAAGCTATAAAAGAGCTCTCATCTAATGGAATATATACGGGTATACTTTTAATGCCTGTACTTCCTTTTATAAACGACAGCATAGAAAACATAAGAAATATTGTAAGGGAAGCATCAAGGTGTGGAGCAAAATTTATTTATGCTTATGGAATAGGTGTTACATTAAGGCAAAATCAAAGAGACTATTATTATGAGAAGCTTTGCAAGAATTTTACTGGAGAGAATCTTGTGAAAAAATATATAGAAACTTATCATAATAAATATGAATGTGCTTCGTTGAATTCTAAAATTCTGTGGAAAGTGTTTGTAGAGGAATGTGAACTCAACGGTATTTTGTATAAGATGAAGGATATAATAAATGGCTATAAGAGCCCCTATGAGAATAAGCAGATTAGATGGTTTTAGCGAATCAACAATAAATAGCAAGAGGATTAATAAAGGTCCTCTTGCTTTAATTTATACAAGTAAATTTAAAATTTTAATTAGTTTGCAAATAGCTGAGATTCATAAGCTAGATTTCCCTCTGAAGAAAAGGCTACGCCTATTCCCATTCTTCCAAAGTTTGCATTTAGTATATTTGCTCTATGTCCAGCAGAATTCATCCATCTGTTTACTATATCCTGAGCAGTTACAGAAGCTTTTCCTAAACCTGTACTGGACTGAATGTTTTCTCCTGCAGTGTTGTAAGAAACATTAAATTTTTGTAATAGCTGAAATGGACTTCCTGTATATGGTGAGTTATGATCAAAATATCCATATTGAAGCATTTCTTCAGCTTTATATCTTGCAGCCTTTCTCATAGTCTCATCCATAGATAATGGTTTAAGTCCTGCCTTTGCTCTTTCGTTATTGCAAAGAGTTAGAATTTCATTTTCTACTTGAGATAAAAACTCAACATTGTGGTTTTGAGGAATGGCTGGCATTCCATTAGCAGAACTACTTGACTTTGAAGTATTTTTATTACTTCTAGAAGAAGTTTCACCTCCGGATGCTTGTCCTTTATTTGAACTTGCTTTAGCAGTTTCATTACTCTTTGATGAATTAGAGTTAGAGCTAGCAGCTTTAGAGTTTTCTGAAGCTGTATTATGGTTGACGGTATTTACTTCTGAAGCAGATTCATTGCTTTTAGTCTGCTCATTAGATTCCTGTGTAGCAATTTGAGAATCAGAAGAAGCAACAACATCTTCACTAGGCTCTTCTACAGTTTTAGTTACTTCGGAAATTTTTGAAGGTATATTGTTTTTAGTTCTATTTAGTATAGAAACAGTACCTCCCCCTATTACTAGAATTGATGAAATTATTAGTGAAAGTATTTTTTTCTTCATCTTATCCCTCCTTTTGTCATAGTATAACAAGAATAAATGTTCTTTTCTATGGTAATTCTACGGATATATAGATATATAATCAAAGGTATGAATAATATGGACTCAAAAGATATTATTACATTGGGAAAAAAGCTAATAAATAAAAAATGGGGAAAATATCCCCTCTTATCTAAAAATGTTTTCCGTCCTCGTAATAAGCAGATTCTTTAAGTATCGTAAAGAATATATCTGAAGGCGCATAACCTACATTTTTAAGCTCTTCTGTAATTATTTTTGCTACTTTATCTTGAGTTTCTTGACCTCTATCAAACCAAGCAACTTCAACTAATGGATAGCCATCTGTAATCTTTCCTTGGCTTACAAAAGTTGAGTTCATTACTTCTATTGTGAAATAATCCCTAGGACAAGCTAAAACTTCTTGTAATCTGTCAACAAGAGGGGTACTTAAGGTAAGTATAGAATCTTCCTTTATTCCCCTAAATTTTAATTGTGGCATAAAAAATCCTCCTTAGTAAAATTTTATATAGTGTTATTTTACCAATTTAAACTTCGGTAAACAAGATTCAAATGAAATTTAAATTATTAGGCTATATGATAATGAGGATTTTTGCAATTATATACATTTTTTCTTAAATGTATTGATAATCATTATCATTTGTAGTATTATATTTTAAGTAAGCTTCAAAAATCAAGGATAGAATAAATGTGTCGGAAGGTGAATTGTAATGAATAGAATTGAAAAAGAAAAAAGGACCATAGAACTTATGATAAATTTGTACTGCAGAAAAAATCATGGGACTAAAGGAGATTTATGTGGCGAATGTAATGAACTTTTAGAATATGCTCAGAAGAGGCTTACATATTGCAAGTTTGGAGAAAACAAAACTTCTTGCAGCAAATGTCCTATTCATTGCTATAGGAAAGATATGAAAGAAAAAATTAAAAAGGTAATGAAATTTTCAGGACCAAGAATATTGTTTTATAGTCCTTATGAATTTATAAGGCATATATTTAAATAAAGTTTTATCATACTTATTAAAACTTATAGACAGCCATAAGTTTAAAAACTAAAATTATATATTATAAGTCACTGAAAAAAGGATGTGATTATTATAGAAAACAAAGATTTAATTATAAAAGAGTCTCACAGGAGAAGTGCAAGTTATGGTGTGAGAAAGGATGGGACTTTCTATAAAAGACTTGCAAATGAACAAGAATTAAATAAAATTTTACGAGAAAACGAAAATCTGTTAAATGTAGCAGTGCCTTATATAAATATGCTTCAATCTTCCATAGGAAATGAGGACTTTATAACCATACTTACAGATGAAAAGGGATGTATTCTTTACATAAATGGAAATGAAGATCTGCTTCATGAATTTAAAAAAAGAAACTTAACTTTGGGGGCTTATATGGATGAGGAAAGTATAGGCACTAATGCCATGGGGACAGCTATTAAAGAAGATAAGCCTATTCAAATAACAGCTACAGAGCACTATATAACAGCTTTTCAGACTCTAACATGCTTAGCATCTCCTATACATGATAAAGATGGGAAAATAATAGGTACATTAAATCTAACTGGAAGCTGTGATAAAAAATACTATCAAAATCTTGGAGTAGTTATATTTTGTGTTAATATAATTGAAGATGAGATGAGAAGAGAAGAAGTCAAGAATAAAAAATATGAAGTTTTATATCAGACTAGAGAAAATAATACAGGTGCTTTCTATACTTTTGACAACATAATAGGTAGTAGTGAAGCAATGAAAAATGTTATAAATAAATGCAAAATAATAGCAAACAGTCCATCTACTATACTTATAGAAGGAGAGAGCGGTACAGGAAAAGAAATATTAGCTCAATCAATCCACAACTATAGTTATAGAAGAAACAATAGGTTTGTAGCAATTAACTGTGGCGCTATTCCTGCAAATATCATAGAAAGTGAGCTTTTTGGATATGAAGATGGAGCCTTTACAGGAGGAAGAAAAGGAGGAAAGGCAGGAAAATTTGAAGCTGCAAATGGAGGAACATTATTTTTAGATGAAGTAGGAGAGATGCCACTAGATATGCAGGTTAAGCTTTTGAGGGTACTCCAGGAAGGAAGAATAACGAGAGTTGGTGGATATAAAGAAATACCTATAGACATAAGAATAATAGCTGCAACAAATAGAGATCTGAAAAAAGAAATTGAAAATGGTACTTTTAGAGAAGATTTATACTATAGGCTTTGTGTTATTCCGATAATTGTGCCACCTCTTCGTGAAAGAAAAAAAGATATTGAAGAGCTAATAAATCATTTTCTAAAATCAAAGTCTGATAAATTAGGAAAGTCTTTGCCATTAATGGATAGAAACTTACTTAAGCTGTTTATTGATTATAAATGGCCAGGAAATATAAGAGAATTAGAAAATTCTATTGAAAGCTATGTTAATTTGGATGATGCCTTTAACTTTAATGTTAGGCTTGATGTAGAAATAGAAGAGAATGTGAATGATTCTAAAAATGTTTGTGAAAAAAATATTACATTGCACACTTTAGAACATATGGAGAGAAAAATGATAGAGAAAGCAATATTCTTTTTTGGTGGAAATATGACTAAAGCGGCTAAAAGTTTGGGAATAAGTAGAAATACATTGTATCTTAAAATAAAAAGATATAACATATAAGTGTCTTAATTTGATACATGTCCTAAAATGATACAATTAAATCTGGAAAGAAGCGTATTATTTTAGGACACATATTTGTGCAAAAAATCACAAGACCATATGTTTTAAGGTTGTTAAAATTGGCACAAATTTTGCTATATAAATATATGTTAATAAAATAACAATATAATTTATATATGGGGAGGTTGTCAAAATGGCACGTTTTACATTACCAAGAGACATATATCATGGAAAGGGATCAATTGAAGTATTAAAGACATTAAAGGGAAAAAAAGCAATCATCGTTGTTGGTGGCGGCTCCATGAAGAGATTTGGATTTTTAGATAAGGTTGATAGTTATTTAAAAGAAGCTGGAATGGAAACAATGATATTTGAAGGTGTTGAACCAGACCCATCAGTAGAAACAGTTATGAAGGGTGCAGAAGCTATGAGAAGCTTTGAACCAGACTATATAGTAGCAATGGGTGGAGGATCTCCAATAGATGCAGCAAAAGCTATGTGGATTTTCTATGAATACCCAGAATTCACTTTTGAACAAGCAGTAGTACCTTTTGGACTACCAGAATTAAGACAAAAGGCTAAATTCGTAGCAATTCCATCTACAAGTGGTACAGCTACTGAAGTTACAGCTTTCTCAGTTATAACTGATTACAAAGCAAAAATAAAATATCCTTTAGCAGATTTCAATATAACTCCAGACATAGCTATAGTTGACCCAGACTTAGCTCAAACTATGCCTAAAAAGTTAGTTGCACATACTGGAATGGATGCATTAACTCATGCTATAGAAGCATATACTGCATCACTTAGATCAAATTTCTCAGACCCACTAGCAATGAAGGCTATAGAAATGGTAAAGGCTAACCTTATAAATTCATTTAGTGGAGATGAAGAAGCTAGAAACTTGATGCATGAAGCTCAATGTCTAGCTGGAATGGCATTCTCAAATGCATTACTTGGAATAGTTCACTCTATGGCTCACAAGACTGGTGCTGTATTCCACATTCCTCATGGATGCGCTAATGCTATATTTTTACCATATGTAATTCAATACAATAGAACTGAATGTGAAGATAGATACGCTGATATAGCTAGAGCATTAAAATTAAAAGGAGAAACTGATGCTGAACTTACTGATTCATTAATCGATATGATAAATGGATTAAATGATGCTTTAGAAATACCTCATAGCATGAAAGAATATGGTATAACTGAAGAAGATTTCCTTGCAAACAAAGAATTTATAGCTCATAATGCTGTGTTAGATGCATGTACAGGATCTAATCCAAGATCAATAGATGACAGCACAATGGAAAAATTATTTGAATGCACATACTATGGAACTAAGGTTAACTTCTAAAATATAAATTATATATGTAGATGAAAAGATGATTTCTGTATCCAGAAATCATCTTTTTTGTTTTAGAAAACCCCTGGTTAGTGAGCTGACCCCCAAAAGTTAGACCTAAAAATCTAACTTATGGGAGGTCAGTTTT
>ERZ781272.767-NODE-767-length-16516-cov-2.893688_pt1 | contig 16516 bp, 13 predicted proteins | sample MGYA00375850_ERZ781272 | MGnify/ENA primary metagenome ERZ781272 (study PRJEB29790, sample SAMN06051246) | human gut metagenome | host: Homo sapiens | place: USA: Cincinnati, Ohio | collected 2013-06-21 | study: EMG produced TPA metagenomics assembly of the Gut...
TAATATATTTTTAAATCAAAAAGTTTTTCAAAGTGGATACAAATATTCTGAGTCTGATTTATTATCATATTCGATAGTTTTACTTGGAGCAACTCTTAGTATAAGTACAATTTCAGAAATAGGGTTTAGCGGAGTTGTTTTTATTATATTACAAATGACAGTTACTATTATAGGAACTATATATATAGGAAAAAAATTAGGATTTGGTGAAAACTTTAGATTTTTAATGGCAAGTGGTAATGCCGTTTGTGGTTCTTCTGCCATAGCAGCAACAGCGCCAGTAATAGATGCTAAGGATGATGAAAAAGGTATAGCAATAACAATAGTAAATGTTACAGGAATTATTTTAATGTTTGTATTACCTGCCATAGCTAAGTTTATATATAATAATGATTTACTACATACATCAGGCATGATAGGTGGTATATTACAATCTGTCGGACAAGTTGTTGCCAGTGGGGCTATGGTAAATGAAGGTGTTAAGGATCTTTCTACAATATTTAAAATAGTACGTATTATATTCTTAGTATTTGTAGTTTTTTCTTTTGGTCATATAAAAAATAAAAATAATAAAGAAATAATAAACGAAGAGATAGAAGAGGTTGAGGATAAAAAAATAAAAGTACCATGGTATGTAATAGGATTTTTCATAATGTGTGGCCTATTTTCCGCTCATATAATACCAGATAGCTTATCAGCTATGTGCAAAGAAATAAGTCATGTATTAGAAATAATAGCCCTAGCAGCTATAGGACTTAGAGTTAATATAAAAGATTTAATTAAACAAGGAAAAAATGCATCATTGTATGGACTATTTGTAGGACTTTTACAAATTGTTTCAGCTATAGTTTTAATGGCTGTATTATTATAATTAAATAAAAAATTAGCTTCGAATATCTTGTCAAGATATTGGGACGTTGCTAAAGTTGATTGAAAGTCATATTAAAAATGTTATTTTAATATGACTTTTTTGATTACTTAAATTAAGAAAAAGTAAATGTGACGAAAATGTAAGTTAAAATGCCTATTATATTACTTAATCTTACGAAAATGTAAAGGCACCAGGAAAATAATTAATGTATACTATGCTTAGTTAAAAGATTGCGAGGTAATTAAAATGAAGGTATTAATATTTACAGGGGCATTTGGAATGGGTCACTACTCAGCAGCACAGGCTGTTAAAGAAGAAATATTAAAAGATAAACCAGAGGCAACAGTAATTATAATCGACATGATAGAGTATATATTTCCAAAACTTAGTAAAGTAATATACGATTGTTTCAATTTTATGGTTGATAAGTTTTCTTTAATTTATAATTGTTTTAATAAAGTTGTAGCAAAAAGAACTAGTGTACCACTTAAAAAATCAGTGACAAAAAAAATAGATTTATTATTAAAAAACAATGATGTGGACTTAGTAGTTTCTACTTTTCCTGCATGCTCTCAATATTTTTCTGCATACAAAAAAATGAGAAATTCTAATATTCCTCTTTATACTTATATTACAGATATATCTGTAAATGAGGAATGGATTAGTGAAAAAACAGATATGTATTTTGTAGGTAGTGAGATAACAAAAAAATCACTTTTGTGCAAAAGTGTGGAAAGTGATAAGATAGTAATTAGTGGAATTCCTATAAGACAAAAATTTAAGGAAGAAAAAATAATTGGAAAAATAAAAGATAAAAAAGAAGTATTAGTAATTGGTGGAGGCTTAGGCCTTATTCCATGTTCTTTGGATTTTTTAGAAAGTCTTTCAAAAGATGATAATGTAAAAATAACCTTTATTGCCGGAAAAAATAAAAAACTACTAGAACTTATAAAAAATCAGTACCCTAATATAGAGGCAATAGGTTATACTGATAAAGTTGATAAATATATGAAAAAAGCAGATTTGATAATTTCAAAATCTGGTGGAATAACATTATTTGAAGCTCTTTTTAGTGAAACGCCATTATATGTTATTAGACCATTTTTATATCAGGAAATAGGAAATGCTAAATATATACAAGATAGTTGTATTGGTAAAGTAGTATGGACTAAAGGTGTGGATATTTATGAAGATGTAACATCTTTGCTAAATAATGAACTGCTTTTAGAAAGTATGAAAGAAAATATACTACTTGAAAAAGAAAAATTACAAAGTGCATCACCACTTAATTACTATTATGGAGGGTTAAATGCATGTTATTAAAAATTATGATAATATTGGCAATAATATTGCTGTGCTATAGTATTGTGCCAACTTATCTATATAAACTTCAACATAAATTAACAAAGAAAAATAAGTTAAATGAAAAAGTACTTTATTTAACTTTTGATGATGGTCCAGATGAAAAGTACACATCTTGTCTTTTGGATTTGTTAAAAAAACATAATATAAAGGCAACTTTTTTTATGGTAGCAACTTTTGCTAAGAAAAATCCTATAATAGTAAATAGAATGAAAGAAGAAGGTCACTGTATAGCTCTTCATTCTTTTGAACATAAAAATGCATTATTTCAAAGTAAAGCATACACTTCTTATGATTTTGAACAAAGTGTAAAAACAATGAAGGAACTTGGTGTTGATGTGAAGTATTATAGACCTCCTTGGGGGCATTGCAATATATTTACAAATTATGAAGTAAAAAGGCACAACCTAACTAAAATATTGTGGGATGTTATGGCACAAGATTGGGAAGGTAATACAACAGCTGATATTATATGTGATAAATTATTAAGAAGAAGTAAAGATGGTAGTATAATATGTTTACATGATGGACGTGGCGAAAACGAGGCACCATCAAGAACTATAAAGGCCTTAGAAAAAGCAATTCCAATATGGAAGAAAGAAGGCTATAAATTTTTAATTATGGAGGATTATTATGAATAAAAAAGTTTCGCCAAAGAATATGTTAAAAAATGGTGGACTATTTATTGGGTTAATTTTATTAACCTTTTATATAATTTTTAAAAATAATAATATAGAAGAAATTATAAATACAATCTCTTCTCTTAATATAAATTATACTACTATAGGTATAGTTTGTAGTTGTACTTTTATTATTTGTGAAGGTATAAATATAGGTAGAAATTTAAAACTTATGGAGTATGATATTAATTTTTTTACATCGATAAAATATGCAATTGTAGGATTATTTTTTAGTTCTGTAACACCTTCTGCATCAGGAGGACAGCCAATGCAAGTTTATTATATGCATAAAGATGGAATTCAAGTATCACATTCATCTTTGGCACTGCTTATGGACCTTGCTAGTTTTCAATTTGTAACAGTAACTATGGCTATAGTTGGATATATAGCTGAGCATAAATTACTAGTTAATACATTAGGGAGTATAAAATATTTAGTTTTATTAGGAATTATTTTAAATACATTAGTTATGCTACTTATATTAACAGCAATTTTTTCAAAAAGATTTATAGGAAAGTTTATCGATTTTATTTGTTTTATTTTAGGAAAGATTAAATATAAAAAAGTAGATAAATTTAAAGAGATGGCAACAGAGCAGGTAAAAGAATACAAAGAAAGTGCTAAGTATTTCAAGGAAAATAAACTTACAGTTTTGAAAGTTTTGATGACCACAACAGTACAAATAGTGGCTCTTCATAGCGTACCATTTTGGATATATAAAGCATTTGGCTTAAGTGGGTATTCTTTAACTACAGTAGTTATGTTACAAGCAGTTTTATATATTAGTGTATCTGCTTTACCGTTACCTGGAGCTGTAGGAGTTAGTGAAAGTGGATTTATGGTTATTTACAAAACTTTATTCCCAGCTCAAATTTTAAGTTCAGCCATGCTTGTAAGTAGAGGAATAAGTTTTTACTTATTAGTATTAATAAGTGGTATATTTATTGCAGGTACTCACATTTTAAATATTAAAGGAAATCACTATGTTAAAGTTACGAGAAAAAGAAGAGGTGAAAATTTTGACTTATAATATACTTGTTGTAGAAGATGATATAGATATAATAAAGCTACTAAAAATTTATCTTGAAAGTGATGGACATAGAGTTATGTCTGCACAAAACGGAATAGATGCTTTAAATATAATAGAAAATATAAAAGTAGATTTAGTAGTTATGGATATTATGATGCCTAAAATGGATGGTTATGAGTTAACTATGCAAATTAGATCAAAATATACTATACCAATAATTATTTTATCTGCTAAAAATGAAGATGATGATAAAATTCTAGGGTTAAATTTAGGTGCAGATGATTATATAACAAAGCCTTTTAATCCAATGGAAATAGTGGCAAGAGTTAATTCTAATTTAAGAAGATTTTATCATTTTAATAAAACTATTGTAGAAAAAGAAGAAACACAATTAATAGTAGGAGACTTGACTTTAGATACACAAAAATTAGCTTTATTTAAAAGAGGAGAAGAAGTTATTGTAACTCCTACAGAGTATAAAATCTTGGCTCTTCTTATGAAAACTCCAGGGAAAGTATATACCAAATTACAGATGTGTGAAGCAATTAATGGGGATTATATTGAAAGTGATAATAATACTATGATGGTTCATGTTTCTAGGCTTCGTGAAAAAGTGGAAGATGATTCGAAAAATCCTGAGTATATTAAAACTGTAAGGGGGATTGGTTATAAAATTGAAAAAAAATAAAAGTAGATTTTATACAATTTTAGTTAGAAACTATATTTTTTTTACAGGTATTATTGTAATTTCTATTATATGCATATTGAAAGGTGTAAATTATGAAATAAAAAATATTGTTAGTGAACCGATGGTTAAAGAATTAGTAGATTATGCGAGTTTAATTCGTGATAAGGAATCTGGCAAAATTAATAAGTCACGTATAAAAAAATTAGCAGGAAAAGATAGCTTTATTCAGATTTTAGATAAGGATAATAAAGTTATCTATGAAAGTGATCCTAACAAAGTTAATAAAAAATTTACAGATGAAGAACTGAAATATATACATGATTATTATGATAATCCTTATATTGATATTCAAAAATATAAAAATGATAAAGGCAAGGAAAATATATCAGTATCCATAACTTATTATGATGAAGAGGATCATATACATAATCAGATTTATGTTGTAGATGAAAAATTAAATTTAATATATACAAATACAGGTGATAATAAAAAAACTTTTACCAAAGATGAATTTAAATATTTAACAGGAACCTATTTAAAGGGATATGATATTAGAAAATATTACTTCAAAGATAAATATAATGAGAAGATGACACTTTTAATATATACTCCTTCTCTTAGTAATGAACTTTATAGTAAAATTGAGTTAACCTATATAGCTGCATTTATAATATTTATATTCATTTATATTATTTTAATAATAGTATTCATTTTTTGGTTAAATCACAAAGTAAAAAGACCTATAAATATTTTGAATGAAGCCATTATAAAATTTAAAAATGGAGAGCGTGAAAACTATTTAGAATGTGAGGGACCACAAGAGTTTTGTGATATTTGCATTAGTTTTAATGATATGTCAAGAAAGCTATACAATAGTGAAATTAAGAGTAAAAGCTTGGAAGAAGAAAAACAAAAAATGCTTGCAGATATTTCTCATGATTTAAAAACTCCAATAACTGTTATAAAAGGATATTCAAAGGCTATTTGTGATGATCTGGTTTCAGAAGAAGAAAAAAATCAATACCTTATGACCATATATAGGAAAGCTGATGATTTGGATGAATTGATTAATACTTTCTATGAATATAGTAAATTAGAACATCCAGATTATAAACTTGTATTTGAAAGAATTGATATATGCGAATATGTAAGAGTTTATCTTGCAGGAAAGTATGAGGAACTGGATATAAGAGATGTTGAAGTAGATGCTGATATTCCTGATGAGCCTATTTACTGTAATATAGATAGATTTCAACTAAAGCGAGTATTTGAAAATATTATTAACAACTCATTGAAACATAATGATAAAAACCTAGCTATACTGTTTAAATTAGAAAAAGATTATGATAAAGTAAAAATCAATATTGCTGACAATGGATACGGTATTCCTGAGGAAATAAGTAAAAATATATTTGAACCTTTTGTAGTAGGAGAAAAATCACGCACAAAAAAAGGTTCAGGTTTAGGACTAGCTATTAGTAAAAAAATAATAGATGCTCATGGTGGAAGCATAAGTATTGTAGAACCTAGAGAAAACTATAAAACTGAATTTGAAATTATGATTCCTAGGGAAGTATAATAAAAGCATGGAGTAGTATTCTAAATAGCTCCATGCTTTTTTTAACCTTAAACAATAATATTATAAATAGTTGTAGTAATAAAACATACAATAAAAGCTATAGCTGTAGGAATTAAAAATCCTAATACAGTCCACTTTGTACTATTTGTTTCCTTCTTTATAGTTAGTAGCGTGGTAGCGCATGGCCAGTGAAGTAAGCTAAATAACATCATATTCAAGGCTGTTAAATAAGTCCAGCCATTGTTTCTAAGAAGCTCACCAAGGGCTGATAGTTCATCAAATTCAATCATTTTACCCGTAGCCATATAACTCATAATCAAAATAGGTACTACGATTTCGTTGGCAGGAAAACCTAGTATGAATGCCAATAAAATAAAACCATCAAGTCCTATTACTTTACCTAAAGGATCTAAAGCTTTGGCGGCATGAGACAATATACTCATATCTCCAATGTAGATATTGGCAAAAATCCATATGATAATTCCTGCTGGAATAGCTACAGTAACAGCTCTTCTTAGAACAAACAAAGTTCTATCCATAATCGAAGTGTAGATCAATCTTCCTACTTGAGGTGGTCTGTATGGTGGAAGTTCTAAAGTAAAAGTTGATGGAATTCCTTTCAACAAAGTCTTAGACAACAGAAAAGAAACTAGTAAAGTAGTAAGTACACCTACAATTATTAATAAAGTAATGGAAAGGGCAGTGACACTACTAGATAAAAAATTGCTACTAATAACTGAGCTGAAGAATATACTTGATATGGCTATTAAGGTAGGAAATCGTCCATTACAAGGAACAAAGTTATTAGTAAGTATGGCTATCAATCGCTCCCTTGGAGAGTCGATTATTCTACAACCAATAACTCCTGCAGCATTGCAACCAAACCCCATACACATAGTCAAACATTGCTTTCCATGACAACATGCCTTCTTGAATAAATGGTCTAAATTAAAGGCTACTCTAGGAAGATATCCTAAATCTTCTAGTAAGGTAAATAAAGGGAAGAAAATAGCCATAGGTGGTAGCATGACAGATACAACCCAAGCTAAAGTTCTATACATTCCATAAGTTAACATTTCATTTAACCATAGGGGAAAGCCAATGCTATTTAACAAAGTATAAATTTTTGGTTCGATAGAAAATAGAAGATCAGAAAGCATGGCTGAAGGTACGTTGGCACCTTCAATGGTAATCCAAAGTATTCCACAAAGTAGTAATAACATAAGTGGAATGCCTAAGATTTTAGAGGAGACAACTTTATCAATCTTTTCATCTCTATCCATGGCGTTTTTATTAGTAATTGTCACAACTTCATCACTTATAGCCTTTGCATAGTCATAAGTTGTCTTGGTAAAGTGACTTCTTATTTTACTTTTATCAAAAACATCGGGCATTTTACTTTTAACATTATTTAATTCATTCAAAATATCATTTTCTGTATAATCATTTAAAGACGTTAAAATACTTTCATCGCCATCAATCAATCTAAGACCCAACCATCTAGGATTAATTGCAGGGATTATATTTATCAAATCTTCTTTAATGGAGCCAACTATACTTTCAATTTCTTCATCGTAGTATACAGGTTTATTTTCAAACTTATATTCATTTTTTACAACTTTATTTAAAGTTTCTTTAAGGTCTTCCATACCTAGTCCACTTCTGGCAGCAGTCAAAACAACAGGAATACCAAGTTTATCTTCAAGCTTATTCTTATCAATTTTAATACCTTTTTTATTTGCTTCATCAAGTAAATTCAAACATAAAACCACATTGTCTGTCAGTTCCATTACTTGAAAAAGAAGATTTAAATTTCTCTCTATACAAGTGCTATCACAAACAACAATAACAGCATCAGGACTTCCAAAACAAATAAAGTCACGAGCAACTATTTCCTCTTGTGACAGAGGAAATAAAGAATAAGTGCCAGGCAAATCTATAAGGCTGTAATTAATATCTCTATAAGAAAAATCCCCCCTAGCAGTACAAACAGTTTTACCAGGCCAATTACCTGTATGTTGTTTTAAACCAGTTAAATAATTAAAAACTGTACTTTTTCCTGTGTTTGGATTACCAGCTAAAGCAATCATAAATTCATTATCTTTTTTTTCTATATGAAAAATGTCTTCTAAAGATTTTATTTTAGTAGATTGTTGTGTCAAACCCATAATGTTATCCCCCTAAAATAAATAATTATTAAATATATGATACTAAGATTAAATTACTTTCTTCTTGGCGTAAAGCAATCTTACTACCCCTAATGTTGTAAACTGTTAAATTGTTTTTTGGACCCTTTCTAAGAACATCTATCTCAGCTCCTTCAGTTAAACCTAAAGCAAGCATTCTTTCTTTTAAGTTTCCCGTAGAAAGTAAACTCTCAACCTTAACAGTATTTTTCACCTTGATGTCTGTAAGTTTTTTCATATTGCACCCCCAATTAATTGATATCTAAAAATTAGCAGAGTCATTACCTAAGATGATCCTCAGCATATAGCTCAAGATAAGTGACAAACTTCACAAATAAGGTTTGTTTTAAGCAACGGACTTGCATGAAGCTGAGCAAAAGCATGTCGTTGACGATACGAGCGTAGTGAGTTTTAGCTTAGGCTAACATTCTTAATTTAGATTATGCACATATGACTAAAAGTGTTCGAAAAAGGTAGTAATATTTAAAACTTATTAAAAATATAAAATTATAGGAGGGGGTTTTGTGAGTAAAAGAGAAGATTACTACACTTTTAATGAGTATATGAAAAATAATAAATTAACACCTAGCGAAGAGGATTATATTGAGATGATTTACAGATTAAATCTTGAAAATGATAAAGTACAAGTTAAGGATATCTCTAAAAAACTCAATATTAAACCACCCTCAGTAACAAAAATGATAAAAAAACTAAATGATAAAAATATGTTAATTTATAAAAAATACGATAACATTGAATTAACATCTTTGGGAGAAAGTGTTGGAGAAAGACTTTTAAATAGACATAATACCATAAAAAAATTTTTAACTATTATTGGAATAAAAGAGTCTATTCATGAGGAAACAGAGACTATAGAACACACAATAAATGTTGAAACGTTGATAAAAATTGAGGAGCTAATTAATTTTTTTAGGGAGAATGAAGATGTTTTAAAAAGGCTTAAATCCTATCAAGAGGAAAATAAAGATTGAAGGGTGATTTCATGAAATTAGAACATATTTTAAAAGATATAGAAAAAATTTTATTATTAGGTCCTAAGGATGTAGAAATAAAAGGGTTAGAATACGATTCAAGAAATGTAAAAGAAGGGGATTTATTAATTTGTATTAATGGTGCTAATGTTAATGGACATAAATTTATTGAAAGTGCAAAGGCTAAAGGTGCAGTTGCATTTATAATTGAAGAAGATGTCCAAAAAGACGATGGATTTACTTATATAAAAGTAAAAAGCACAAATGAAGTTATGACTATTCTAGGAAGAAATTTTTATGAAGACCCAAGTGAAAAAATAGAATTAATAGGAGTAACGGGTACCAATGGAAAGACTAGTGTGGCGACTTTTTTAAAAGATATACTTAGCCAAGATGATAAATGTGGTTTTATTGGAACTACAGGTATATTTGATGGGAGAGATAATTATTTAAATAAAAATACAACTCCCAATAATATTGAAATTCAAAAAAGTCTAAATAATATGGTTAAAAATAATTGTAAATATTGTACTATGGAAGTTTCATCACATGCTTTAGCTTTAAAAAGAGTGGAAAATTTAAAATATAAAATAGGTATATTTACAAACTTAACAGAAGATCATTTAGACTTTCATAAAACCTTTGAAAATTATAGAAAAGCAAAAGAATCTTTATTTCACATGACCACAAGTGCAAATATTATTAATATAGATGATGTGAATGGAAGAATAATATTAGACAGTATTAAAGAATTAGAAGTGCCATATTACACCTATGGAATAAATTATGAATCTACATTTACGGCTAAGAATGTAAAGCTTTATGAAGACAAAACAGTATTTACATTACTTGGACCAAATAATTTTGAAACTAAAGTAACTTTAAATATGGTGGGACAGTTTACAGTTTATAATTGTTTAGCAGTTATTTGCGCTTGTTATGTATTAGGTATGGATATAAATGAAATTGTGAATCGAATAAGTAAATTAAAAGGTGTAAATGGTAGGTTTGAAAGGGTGGATAATAATAAAAATATTCATGTATTTGTGGATTATGCTCATACGCCTGATGCCCTGGACAATGTTTTAAAAAGTATAAAAGCATTTGCAAGAGGCAGAATAATTACAGTTTTTGGATGTGGTGGAAATAGAGAAAAAGAAAAAAGACCTCTTATGGGAAGAATAGCTCAAAAATATTCAGATTTAGCTATAATAACCTCAGACAATCCAAGGTATGAGGACCCAAGTGAAATAATAAAAGATATATTAATAGGGATAGATAAAAATAAAGAAAACTACATTGTTACAGTAGATAGAAAAGATGCTATTAAAGAGGCAATTCAAAGAGCAAAAGAAGGAGATATAGTACTTATAGCAGGTAAAGGTCATGAAAATTATCAAATAATTAAAGACGAAATAGTTGAATTTGATGATAAACTTGTTGCAAAAGAGATTTTGAATAATATGGATTAAAAGAGTTTAGGTATAAAATAAAAGTATGAAAAATTAAATGTAAATATTGAAATGGATAGTAAGTAGATTATTAAAAGAATTAAATTTGAATATATAATTAAAGTAAAAAAACAAGAAGAATGATAAGTTCTACTTGTTTTTTTTTGAAAGGTTATTTATTTTCTAATAATTTATGTGATATCTTATTTTTTTCAAACCATCTAATAGCAAAATCTTTAAAAAGAGTTTCATTTTTACTAAGTCGTCTATTTTTTAATTGTGATAAGAAAATATTTGCTGAGAAAGAGTTTTGCAAATGGCAAATATGTATGCTATTATCAATATTTTTTTTGTAAGATAAAGCTACATTATAAGGAAGTAGTGTTATACCTATATTTTCACAAACTAAAGCTAAAAGTGTTTTCGTTTGAGAGTCTATATACAAAGTGTTTGGAAAATAATTAAGATTGCCCCAAGTATTTAAAAATACATTATGTAAATAATAATCTCCATTGACGCAAATATATTTTTCCTTAGCTGTATCGAAAATATCTACAGAAGATCTTCCAGCCAAAGGGTGCTTTTTAGATGTTACAAGGACCAATTCATCATCAATTATTTTGTGAAGACTTAAAATATTTTTATGCTCATAATGGGAATTAATAAATCCTAGATTTAACATGGATTCATTAATGTATTCAATAATTTTACTATTAGACCTTTCGATTAAATCTACTTGAATATTAGGATATTCCATTTGAAAGTCTCCAATAAGAGATGCCACACCATATTCCACCATGGTATCTATTACTCCAATGGAGATAGAACTGCTTTCTTCACAAGAATATTTTTTCATATCTAATAAAATATTTTTATAATCTGCCATAGATTTGTGTGCGAACTTATAGAACTCTTCTCCTGCATCAGTGAGTTTTATACTTCTATGCTGTCTATTAAATAGCTCAACTCCAAGTTCTTTTTCCAATGATTTTATATGTTTTGATATTGAGGATTGAGATATATATAATTCTTGTGATGCTAGGGTAAAATGATTATACTTTACTATGGCTAAAAAAGACTTTAATTGTTCAAAAGTCATAAAAAATCCCCCTAACCTAAACCTATATCTTCTATTATAACAGATAACATGAGTTCTAGGGTGCACAATATATTATAATAAATTGAAGTTGAGGTAATTTAAATGACCTTCTCTTATTAAGAGATAAATTTGACAAAAAGTGATATACTAGATTTAATTTAAAAGTTTTTGGAGGCATAAAATTGAATAGTTCAGTGAAAAAATTAACAGAAGCTGCTATATTATCATAGGCTTTTATTATTATTACAATGATAGCTTTATCTACAGGATTAGGGTATGGCTTATATTTAGATTTTGGGGTACCAATAATATTTGCATTAATTTATTTTAGGTGTGAATTCAAATATACATTAATGTGTGGAATAAATAGCGTTGTTTTAATTTTATTTGTTCTTGGTAACTTTGCAGCGGCCATATTAGTTAGCCAAAGTTTTCTGTTAGGATTATTATGTGGTTATTTAATATTAAAATCATCAGAGATTTTTGATGATTTGTATTTAGGGGCTATAATTGGCATTATATTTATGGTATTAGTAGATATTTATGCTAAAAATATTATAGGATATAGCTTTATGCAAGAATTCCAAGGATACATAGATTATGTTAAAAATAATCCAGCAATACTAGATAGATTAGAAAATTTATTGCCATTTATTAAGATTAATTTAGAGGTTATTTATTATTTACTTATAGCCATATTCCCATTTGGAATGGTATCTTGTATATATTTCCTATCTATAATGTGTGGAAAAAGACTTAGAATTTTAAATGAAAATGCAAAGAGAAAATACTTTATGATGAGATCCATAAGAAGCTATGGAAACTTTATGTGTATAAAAAAAGAGTATTTTTATTATGGATTGGGATATATTATTTTAGTTAACTTGTTAAGGATTAGTAATGTGAATATGACCAATGTTTATTTAAAAACAATACTTACTTGTTTGGAATATTTATCATACTATTTTATTTTCAGGGACACGCATATATTAATAGGAAATTATATAAATATTAAATATAAAAAGAGAAGCTTAAATTTATTATACTTTGGTGTTACAATAGTTTCTTTGTTTAGTATTTTTAGAATTACATTTTTAGTTTATGTGATAGTAGCAGTATTTATGGATAAAAAATTTGACTTAAGAAAAAAGCAAAAGTATATTGTGGATATTCATACAGAGAAATTAATAAGTACATATAAGATATAAAATTTCGCTAAAGTTGTTACTTAGAATTTAATTTTTAAAAAAATAATATGGAAAAATTTAAAAATATATTGCTAATGAATAAAAGTAATGTTACAATTTTATCATAATTTGAATATGAAATGGATCTATGAAGATCACAAAAAAGCCATGAAGGTGAATATACTTTCGTGGCTTTTTTTGTTAAAAATTAAAAATTATAGGGAAACATGACAAATTATAGGGAAATATAATATGAGGGGGCTAAAGAAAAATGAAATTAAAGAAAAATATTGCTAAGCTATTATCAATGGTATTATTAGTAGGAACTCTAGCAGGATGTTCTAATACTTCAAATGAGGGCTCTGATTCTTCAAAAAAATCTGGAGTTGAACAAAGAAAAGAAAATAATGAGTTAGTAGTTGCTGTTGGAGCAGAACCTGAAGCTGGGTTTGATGCAATAACTGGCGGACATGGATCTATAACTAAGCTGTTTTTCTCAACATTAATGAAAAGAGATAAAGAACTTGGATGGGAAAATGATTTAGCAAAGGATTATAAAATATCTGATGATAAATTAACTTGGACAGTTACAATAAGAGATGATGCTAAGTTTACTGACGGAAAAACTTTAACTGCAGAGGATGTTGCATTTACATATCAAACAACTAAAGACAGTTCAACAGAAGTTGACTTAACAATGATTGACAAAATAGAAGCTAAAGATGATACTACAGTAGAATTTAAACTTAAAAGACCAATGTCTACATTTATAGAAAAATTAGGTGCTTGTGGTATAGTTCCTAAACATGCTTATGATGATGCATTCAAAGATAACCCAATAGGATCTGGACCATACAAATTTGTAGACTGGGCAAAAGGACAACAAGTTATAGCAGAAGCTAATGAAGATTACTATGGAGATAAACCAAGTATAAAAAAATTAACTATGGTATTTTTAGAAACTGATGCAGCATATGCTGCTGTAAAATCAGGTGATGTTGATATGGCAACTATAAATGGAGACCTTGCTAAAGAAAAAGTTGAGGGAACTGAAATTTTAGACATACCAAGTATAGAAACTTATGGTGTGGAATTCCCAATGGTTGCAAATACTGGCAAAAAAACTGAAAGTGGAAATGAAATAGGAAATAATGTTACAAGCGATGAAGCAATAAGAAAAGAATTAAATACTGCTGTTGATAGACAAGGAATGGTTGATGGAGTTCTTAATGGATATGGAACAGTATCTACAACTGGACTTGAAAAAATGCCTTGGTTAAATGAAGAAACAGTACTTGATGAGTCAAAATACAATGATGTTGATGCTGCTAAGAAAATATTAGAAGATGGTGGATGGAAAGATAGTGATAATGATGGAATATTAGAAAAAGATGGAACTAAAGCATCTTTCAAATTATTATATACTGCTGGAAACTATAGACAAGCAATGGGATTGGAATTCCAAAAAGTAGCTAAAGAATTAGGAATAGAAGTAACTTTAGAAGAAAGAACTTGGGATACAATAGTGGAAGATATACACAAAGAAGCTGTATTATTTGGATTTGGGTCAGGAGATCCATCAGAACTTTATAACTTATACTATGGTGGAGCTGCAAATACACCAGTTGAGTGGGATAATGCAGGATTCTATGATAATAAAACTGTAAATAAATACATAGACAAAGCTTTAGAGAGTGAAAATGAAGAAGAAGCTCTACCATACTGGCAAAAAGCTCAATGGGATGGAAAAACTGGTGCTTCAGCTATAGGTGATGCTCCATACTGTTGGTTAGTAAATGCAAATCATGTTTATATAGTAAGTGAAGGATTTGATATAGGAAATCCAGTTGTTCAACCTCATGGTGGAAGAATTTTTGATAATGTTACAGAATGGTCGTGGAAATAAGACAAAATAATCTATATAATGTAAGTAGAGGACATTCTTTTAGGATGTCCTCACATTAGAATATATGTGAAAATTCCATTCTTTCCTTGAATAAATACATTGGTATTTGTTCAAGGAAAGAATGGAATTTATAAATGCGAAGATTGCAAAAGGGGAGTTTATTGGATGAAAAATAGTAAAAATATAGGAGTTTTCCTATCAAAAAAAATTATAAGATTAATAACATTATTAGTGGCTCTCTGCATAGTTACTTTTGTGTTGATGGAGCTATCTCCAATAGACCCAGTAACAGCTTATGTGGGGGCTAGTACAAAAGTAAGTGCAGCACAAAGAGAATTAATTGCAGAACATTGGGGATTAAACCAACCACCAGTGGAAAGATTTATGTGTTGGTTCAAATCAATTATTCAAGGAGACTGGGGAACTTCATTAATTTATAGAAGACCAGTTCTAGAAGTTATAGGTCAAAAGTTTAAAGCATCTCTATATTTAATGATGATAGCCTGGGTTATTTCCGGCTTATTAGGTTTTGTAATGGGAATAATCAGTGGTACTAATGAAAATAAAGTAATAGATAAAATAATACGTGGATACTGCTATATAGTTATATCAACACCAACATTTTGGCTAGGTATTTTATTTATTATGGTATTTTCTGTTTCTCTTGGATGGTTCCCAGTAGCCCTGGGAGTACCAATAGGTGTAAGTTCAGCTGATGTGACCTTTACGGATTTAGTCAGCCATATAATTCTTCCTGCATTCACTTTAAGCCTTATAGGTGTTTCTAATATTTGCTTACATACTAGAGAAAAAGTTATAGAAGTTATGAATAGCGACTATGTTTTATTTGCAAAAGCGCGTGGAGAAAGCAAAAGAAGTATATTTTTTAACCATGTAAAAAAAAATTTTTCACTTCCTGCCATAACACTACAGTTTTTATCGTTTAGTGAATTGTTTGCAGGAACAATATTTGCAGAGCAGGTATTTTCTTATCCAGGATTAGGTCAAGCAACAGTATCAGCAGGACTTAAGGGAGACTTACCTTTACTTATGGGAATAGTAATAATCAGTTGTATATTTGTTTATAGTGGAAATGTGATTGCGGATTTACTATATAGAATAATAGATCCAAGGATTAAAGGAGGGGAAGCGGCATAATGAGTGAATTAAATAGCACTGTGAAAAGAAAATCTTCCCCATTTGAATTTGGAATTAGAGAGAAAACAATACTTTCCCTAGTAATATTTATAGTATTTTTTATAGCAATACTTATTGCAGGGAGTGTTATTGATCCAGAAAAGTTTAGTATTGATTTAATTAATAAAAGTCAAGCACCTTCAATGACTCACATATTTGGAACGGACTGGATAGGAAGGGATATGTTTTTTAGAACATTAAAAGGACTAAGCATAAGTATGAAAATAGGAGTTTTATCTTCTATTATAAGTGGAATTATTGCTGTGATACTAGGTATCATAGGGCCTA
>ERZ781272.768-NODE-768-length-16515-cov-2.900365_pt1 | contig 16515 bp, 18 predicted proteins | sample MGYA00375850_ERZ781272 | MGnify/ENA primary metagenome ERZ781272 (study PRJEB29790, sample SAMN06051246) | human gut metagenome | host: Homo sapiens | place: USA: Cincinnati, Ohio | collected 2013-06-21 | study: EMG produced TPA metagenomics assembly of the Gut...
ATAATATAAATACTTTTTAAGTTTGCTTGAATTTTTATCATCTTTAATATAAATTGGAAATATATGTAGTATTATATTTGTGAAAATATGAAAAATATTACATGCAAATTAATTTGAAAATTTAATATATTGAAAAATATTTAAGGGGAAGAAGGTTATTAAGGAAGTGAAAAATGAAAAAAGATATTGATATGAATATAGACGTTGGTCAAAAAATCAGAGAACTAAGAAAGAGTAAGAAATTTAGTATTACAGATTTATCACAAGAAAGTGGTCTAAGTACAGGACTTATTAGTCAGATTGAAAGAAATATGGTAGTACCATCAATAAAAGTTATGTGGAAGATTGCTAACGTATTAGAAGTTAATATTGGATATTTCTTTGATGAAGATGATAAAAATATAGAAGAAAAGGTAGTAGTTAGAAGAAATGATAGAAAGTCCATTAATACGAATGATTCTACAAAATCTTATGAATTGTTAATGCCAAACTTAAATAATAAAAGGATAGAATTTCTTTTAATTACATTAAATGAAGAAACTAAAATAAATAAAGATTTAGTTTCACATAAAGGAGAAGAATGTGGATATATAATAGAGGGCAAAATGAAAATAATATTAGAAAATAAGGAATATATATTGGAAAAAGGAGATAGTTTCTATTTTGATAGCAAAATTCCTCATGTGTATGAAAATTATGGTGATGAAAAATGTGTATTAGTTTGTGCAATGACACCACCATCATTCTAAAATAAATAAGAAGGTGATATTAATGAAAGCAGAAATTATTACTGTAGGTACTGAAATACTTTTAGGAGATATACTAAATACAAATACTCATTATTTATCAAATGAGCTTGCAAATATGGGGGTAGATGTATATTACCAAATAACTGTAGGAGATAATGAAAAAAGATTATTAGATCAGTTAGGAGAAAGTTTTAAAAGAAGTGATTTAGTAATACTAACTGGAGGGTTGGGTCCAACGGCAGATGATCTTACAAAGGAAGTCTGTGCAAAATATTTTAATTTGGAAATGGAGTTTCACCAGCCTTCATGGGACAAAATTATAGAAATATATAATAAAATGAAAAGAACACCAACAGAAAATAATAAAAAGCAAGCTTATTTTCCAGTGAACTCTACAATACTACCAAATGAATATGGTACGGCTCCAGGGTGCATTATGGAAAAAGAAAGTAAAACTATAATTGTAATGCCAGGTCCTCCAAGAGAAATGAAGCCTATGTTTGACAACTTTGTAAAACCATTCTTGCAAAAAGGTAGCAAAGATATACTTAAGTCAAAAGTTCTTAGAATAGTTGGTATAGGAGAATCAAAGGTAGAAAATGATTTACTTGATTTAATACAAAAACAAATAAATCCTACTATAGCCACTTATGCAAAGGATGGAGAGTGTACTGTAAGAATAACAGCAAAGGGAAAAAATATTGAGGAAGCAGAGAGATTAATACTTCCAGTAGCACAGGAGATAAAAAATAGATTTAAGGAAGCTGTATATGGAGAAGATGAAACAACTATAGAAGATGAAGTTGCGAAAATTCTAGTGAAAAATAATTTAACTATAGCTGTAGCAGAATCTTGTACAGGAGGTATGGTATCTTCTTCTTTAATAAATTACCCAGGAATATCTTCTGTTTTTATGGAAGGATGTGTAACTTATTCAAATGAAGCTAAAATAATGAGCTTAGGTGTAAAATCAGAAACACTAAATTCTGTTGGAGCAGTAAGTGAGCAGTGTGCAAAAGAAATGGCTGAAGGTGTGGCATCAAGACACAATACAAATATTGGACTATCTACAACAGGAATAGCAGGACCAGAAGGTGGAAGTGAAGAAAAACCTGTAGGACTTGTATATATGGGAATTAAAATAAATAATAAAACTATAGTAAAAAAATACATATTTAATGGTGATAGACAACAAATTAGATATAGAGCTTGTAAAACTTTATTAAACGACTTAAGACTAGAATTATTAAATATAATATAGATTTTAGGAGGAAAAATGATAAGACATATATTTTGTGACTTAGATGGAACTCTTTATAATGATGGAATTAGCGATGAAGATGTAAAAGCCATAGAGGAAATAGAAAAAGAAGGTGTAATATTTCATGTGGCAACGGGAAGAGTATTTAAACAGGCATGCGATATGATAAGTGATAAAATTAAGTTAAATGGATATTTTATTTGTGAAAATGGTTCATTTATTTTTGACAAAGATGAAAACTTAATTTTTAAAGAGCCAATTGATGATTATTTAGTGAGAAAAATTATAAATAGATTTGAATCGAATTTAGCTCATATTTATCTAAAATATAATGGGGAGATAGTTTTAAGTGGAGGAGAAGATGTTTTCAGTCATTACACTAAGGACTACATCTTAGACGAAGAAATATTTAAAAAAGAAAATTTTGATAATCTAGTAGGAAATGTGGGAATAGTTTCAGATAATATGGATGAACTTAAAAGATTAGAATATTATTATAAAAGTGAATTTGGCGAAGTATGTGATATTTATTTATCAGGACCTTATACTTTAAATATAGTTCCTAATCATGTATCTAAACGTCATGGAATAGAACATATATGTAAAAAATATAATGTGTCATTGGAGGAAGTTGCAACTATGGGAGATTCACCTAATGATATATGTATGCTAAAAAATATAAAATATAGTTTTGCCATGAATAAATCAAATGAAGAAGTAAAAGAAAGTGCATCTTATGTAGTTAATAGTGTAAAAGATGGTATAGAAATGATTAAAAAAATAAATAGGACTAAATAATAGTCCTATTTATTATACACAGTTTTTTAATGTATAAGAATTTGCTGTATTAATTAAAATTGAATCTAGTACATGATTTACAATAATATTACAAATATATGATGAAAATTTTAAATCGTTTTCATAGCTAGTACAACTAGATTTATATTTTTTATATAGATTATGGAAAAATTCTTCCACACTATGATTAATTTCATAATCTAAATCACAATTTGAAAAATCCATTTCTTTTGCATAAGAAGCAAGTTCTTTTTCATAGACAACATGCTTATTCATACTATGAGTAAATTCCCAGCGCTCGCTGTGAGGAGTAGTGAAAAAGTCACATAAAAAATGACAAATAACACCCAGCTCTTGACTTAATTTACTTATGGAAAAATATTTTTTTAAAGAATCTAAAGTTAACTGACATAGATATTTGATTTTTTCAAGAACCATAGATAAAGACTCTTCTAAATAATGCTTATTAAGTACATATTTTGAAGAAATATCTGGTTTAATATTACCATAAATAAAATTCTTCTCACTTAGAAAGAAAGATTTATTTGATTCTAGATTATCTAATACAGATTTAGATATAATAAAATGTGTGTTTATTAACATTGATTCACCTCATAAGTTTTATATATAGCTAAATAATATATATGAATTTTCTTGATTTTGCTTATAATAACTATCTATTAAATGATAGCAAGAATGAAAAAAAAATTCAATATGATAATGATTCCAATTGAAAATTATTACTACGAATAAAGGAGAGAATAAAATGAAAAAAGTATTAGTCTTATTAGCAGATGGTTTTGAAGAAGTAGAGGCACTTTCAGTAGTAGATGTACTTAGAAGGGCTAATGTAGATTGTAAGATGTGCTCTATTGAAGACGAGTATGTAAGAGGAACTCATAATATAATAATAAAATCTGATTGTAATATTAAAGATATTGATAAAGAAGATTATGCTGGAGTAGTGCTTCCTAGAGGACTACCAGGCGCAGAGAACTTAAAAGTAGATTGTGTAAAAGAATTAATTACAAAAATGAATGAAAAGAAAAAAATTGTTGCTGCTATTTGTGCAGCCCCAGAAACTTTAGAATATTTTAATATACTTGAAGGAAAAAAATGTACTTCATACCCTGGTTTTATTCAAGATAAAGAGAAAGTTAATTACGTAGAAGATGAGGTTGTAGTAGTTGATGATAATATAATAACTAGTAGAGGGCCAGCAACTGCTTTAACTTTCGCCCTATCAATATTAGAAGAATTAAGGTGTATAAATGAAGTAGAAGATATAAAAGAAGGAATGTTAGTGAATTTTTATAATAAATTTGCTAAATAATAGGAGAAAAGATGAAGTATAGAAATTATAATGATAAAAAGTCTTATGAAAATTTAAAAATAGATTGTAGTAAATGTTTTGGATTTTGTTGTGTAGCCTTATATTTTTCTAAAATGGATGGTTTTCCAAAAGACAAAGTTTCGGGAGAGCCTTGTATGAACTTAAGTAAAGATTTTACTTGTAAAATACATAAAGACTTAAGCAAAAATAATCTTAAAGGATGTATTAACTATGATTGTTTTGGAGCTGGTCAAAAGGTTGCTCAGTATACATATAAAAATTTGAGTTGGCAAAATTCACCGCAACAATCACAGGAAATGTATGATGTTTTTGTAGTAGTTAAAAATTTGCAAGAAATGATTTGGTACTTGTATGATAGTATTACTTTTGCAGAAAGTGAAGATATGAGAATTAGAATAAATCTTATGATAAAAGAAACTGAAAATCTTACTAATCTTTCTGGAAAAGATATATTAAATATAAATATTGAAGCTCATAGAATGAAAGTAAATTCTCTTTTAAAAGAAGTTAGATCAAATTTAATAAAAAACAAACAGCATAAAAGAAAAAATGATATGCCTTTAGGTTTTGATTTTATAGGAAAAGATCTTAGAAGAAAAAAACTAATAGGAGAAAACTTGGCAGGAGCTTTATTAATAGGAGCAAATTTACAAGACGTAGACTTAAGTGGAGCAATTATTATTGGGGCAGATATGAGAGATGCAGATATTAGAGGATGCAACCTAGAAAATACTATGTATCTTACTCAATCCCAAATAAATAGTGCAAGAGGAAATTCAAAAACAAAATTACCAGTATTTATAGAAAGACCTTCTTACTGGGAAAAATAGAAGAATTTTTAGAAAATTTATAATAAAAAGCTTGATTCTAAATTATGATATGCTCCCTTTATAGTAGATAGTTTAAATAATAAAACTGTTACTATGAAGGGAGTGTATTTTTATTATAAATTATATTTTCTAATTAATCTGCTAGCTTTAGATTGAGATATGTTTAAACATTTAGCTACCTTATATGAACTTTTACAATGGTTATAAGTTTTAGAAATAATCTCTTTTTCGTATGATTCCATTAAAGAGTCAAAATCTTGTTCATTAAAAAAATCATCTTTATCTTCTATATTATAGTCAAAGTTATAATTAAAAATATCTTTAGGTATATTTTTTTCTGTAATAACATGGCTGTTAGATGTTAATACAAGTTTTTGTATAATATTTTGAAGTTCTCTAATATTTCCAGGAAAGTGATAATGAGAAATTAACTTTATAGCATCCTTTGTTATAATCTTATTTATGTTAAATTCAAAGCAGTATTTATTAAAATAATATTTAATTAGTTCAATAAGATTTTCCTTTCTATCTCTAAGAGGAGGAATTTTTAATTGAATAACATTTAATCTGTAGTAAAGATCTTCTCTAAATGTTTTTTCTTATACTTTCTTTAATAAATCACAGTTTGTGGCAGAGATTATTCTAATATCTACTTTTTTCTCTTTGATACCTCCCACAGGAGTGAAAGTTTTTTCTTGAATTAATTGAAGAAACTTTGCTTGAAGGCTTGGAGGAATCTCTCCAATTTCATCTAAAAATAAAGTTCCGCCATGAGCTAGTTCTACAAGACCAGCCTTTCCTTTAGTAGAAGCACCTGTGAAAGCACCTGGTGCATACCCAAACAACTCAGACTCAAGAAGTTCTGCTGAAATAGTTGCACAGTTAATGGTTATAAATGGATTATTATTTCTTCTACTATTTTTATGTATATATCTAGCTAATGAAGTTTTTCCAGTACCTGATTCACCAAGAAGTAATACTATAACATTAGTTTTTGAAATTTGATTGATTGTATTCAGTATAGGTCTCATAACACTTCCTGTAAGAATAATATCAGTTTCTATTTTAAGTGTGGTTCTATATATATTTTCAATTTCATTTTTATATTTATTAACTTCATTTTGTGTATCTGATAATTTGTTTTTAATTTGATTAAGTTCTGTAATATCTCTTGTATTTTCAACTATAAACTCGATTTCACCATTATCATCAAATATGGGAGTAGCAGTTAGCACAAGTTTTTTCCCTGTATTAGTCAACTGTTCCATAGAACTAGTTTTCTTTGTGATTAAAACTTGAGGTATAGCTCCAACGGTAGAATACCCATTCTCGGATAAAAGCTTAACATTTTTACCAAGCATTTCTTCTTTTTTAATACCATAGTTTTTTTCAAATGCTTTATTACAATAAATTAAATTACCATTATTGTCAGCAACGCAAATCTCATCATGGGATGCATCCATGACCTTTCTATAAAATTCTTCTCCAAATTTCAAGGATATACCCCTTTCATAAGTCATTTTTAACTTAAAAAAATATTAAATACAACTTATAATACAAATAAGTCATAAACAACTTAATTATATTGGAATAATAAGTTAAAATCAACTTATATTGTTAAATTACTTATATTCAATAATTATTGTAGAAAGATAATAAGGAGAAATGGCTAAATTTCAATTATTTTACAGTCATTGAAATATAAAATAAAAACTTAAGTTCTGGCATGATACTTGCTATAATAGAGGTCGGAGTTAAAAATAGAGAGTCAAGCTTCAGGTGGAGGGAAATAAAGATGGGTTATTTATACATATTACTAGCAGGTTTGTTTTGGTCTAGTATAGGGTTATTTACAACAAACTTAAGCAATGCAGGATTATCAACAGAAGAAATAAGTTTTTTAAGGCTTTCAATGGGGTGTATTATATTAGTTATATACGCAATTATAAAAAATCCAAGTTTATTAAAAATATCAAAAAAAGGATTAATTTATTCAATGATTATAGGAATACTTTGCCAAGGGTTATTTAATTACTGTTATGTAAATTCAATAAAAAGTTCAGGAAGTGCAGTAGCAGCTGTGTTACTTTATACTTCGCCAATATTTATTACAATTTTTTCGGGAATAATATATAAAGAGAAAATTAATAAAATGAAGCTATTATCTTTAACTATATGTGTAGTGGCAGCCATACTTGCTGTTACTGGAGGTAGTTTAGATTTAGAAAATATAAGTACAGTTGGAATTATAAGTGGAATAATGGCAGCAATTCTTTATTCGTTGATGCCTATAATAAGCAAAAATATACTAGATGAAGTAAACAATTTAACTATGATGATTTATTCATTTTTAACAGGTGCATTAATTCTTGTAAGTAAGGTGAACTTTGTTAGGGTGGGAGTTAGTATAGGAGATATGCCTGTAGTTTTAAATATAGTAGGATTTGGACTATTTTCAGGGGCTCTTGCTTATATTTGTTATACAAGTGGCGTGAAAAGTGGAATTGAGCTTTCAGTTGCCGGTGTAATAGCATCAATAGAATTAGTATTTGCACAAATAATTGGGTGGACAATCATGGGAGAGCTTTTTAATATTGTAAAAATAATTGGAGTATGTTTGATGATGGTATCTGCAATAGTAGCCCTTAAAAGTGTCACTAAAATACCAGTTGCAGACGAAGAAAATCTTGATTTAGACCTTAGAAAGGTTGCAAATCAAGTATAATATTGCCCTTTAAAATTTATAATTATAAATTATAAAAAAGTCCTTGATAAATAATTTTATCGAGGACTTTTTTTATGTGAAAATTTATTATTTTGAAGATAAGTATTTTATACCTTGACAAGAGTTTCTTGATTTTAGAGTATCATCAATAGCATTTAGTACTTCCCATTTTTTCAGAGACCAAAGAGGTCCTACTAAATCTTCTTTTTTTCCATCACCAGTAAGTCTATGGATTATCATTTCTGGAGGAAGGATTTCTATTTGATCACAAACTAAATTTACATATTCTTCTTGTGTCATTAAAGTCATCATATTTTTTTCTAGCATTCTTGCCATTGGAGTATCTTTTATAACATGAAGTAAATGAATTTTTATTCCATGAACATTTAAATCAGCTACTGCTTTAGCTGTTTCCATCATCATATTATAATCTTCACCAGGAAGCCCATTTATAATATGAACTACAATTTTTATATTCTTAGCTTTTAACTTTTCTACACCTTCTAAGAATGTTTTATAATCATGGCCTCTATTTATAATTTTGGAAGTGGAGTCATGGATAGTTTGAAGACCTAACTCTACCCATAGATTAGTTCTTTTATTTAATTCGCTTAAATATTCCACAACATCGTCTTCTAAGCAGTCTGGACGCGTAGAAATAGAAAGTCCTACCACATCTTCTTGCTCTAATATAGTTTCATATTTTTCTTTTAAAACTTCCAAAGGTGCATAAGTATTTGTATAAGCTTGGAAATATCCAATATATTTTGCATTTGGCCATTTTTTAAGCATCATTTCTTTGATTTCTTTAAATTGTTTTATTAAATCATCTTTTGGATTACCAGCAAAATCTCCGGAACCTTCTTTGGAGCAATAAGTACATCCCCCATAAGCAACTTTTCCATCTATATTTGGACAAGTGAATCCTGCATTTATTGAAACCTTAAATACCTTTTCACCAAATGTATTTCTAAGATAGTAATTCCAAGTATGATATCTTTTATTATCATCAAAAGCATATTTGAACTTTGTCATTTTATCACCTTTTTCTTATGATTTATACCTAGTTATATTAACATAAATTTTTATTATATACAAATTTCTATAAAATAATTGATTACGAAAATGAAATATTTTTAAATGAATAAAGTCTAACTTTATTAATACAATTTATTAATGATGAAATCAAAGGGGGGATATTATGGAGAGAAACGATGATAATAACGACATCATAAGAAAGGCTCGTCAAAAGGCGAAGGCTGAACAGAAGAAAGAATCTAAAGAAAAATTAACAGAAGAAGAAAAAGACGACGTGGTAAAGGCAGATAATGCAGATAATAAAGAAGAGATTGGTGAAAAAAAAGAAGAGGAAAAAGTTGAAGTTATTAAAGAAGAAAATGAGGATAAAGAAATAATAACACAAAAGGATGTTTTTAATGATAAAGAAGATGTAAATAGTAAAGAATTAGATAATAATAAAGAAGAAATAATAGAAGAAAAAGAAGAGAAAAATAAAAAAAGTAGTAAAAAACAAAAGAAAATTTATATTGGAATTATATGCTTTTTTTTGTTAATTGGAATAATGTATTTTGGTGCAAAAAGGTACGATAACTTAGTTTATCCAGATATAACTTTGTATGAAGAAGATGTATCTAGATTAGATAAAAATGAGTTAGATGAAAAGATAAATGCCATAGTAGATAATATAAATAATAATAAAATAATTGTAAAAGTAGATGATAAAGAATATGAGGTTTTAGTATCAGATATAATAGAGGAGTTGGATGTAAAAAAAGTTGAAAATGAAATAATGAGTTATGGTAAGGATAAAACTTTTCTAGAACAATTTGGTTTAATATATTTAAGTGTGGGAAGAAATTATAATTTTAATATAAAAATTGATAAAAATTATTTACAAGAACAAGTTAAGAAAATTTATGCTGATACTCATATAGCGCCTATTGAACCAACTTTTGAAATGAATGGTGATAATTTAAATATAATAAAAGGTAAAAATGGAAAAAGTATAGATGACAAAAAATTAATGAATGATATAATAGAGAAAATAAATAGCAATGAAGTTGGAAAAACTGATATTGTTATTAAAGAGCAATATAAAACTATAAAACCAAAGATAAATGATAAAGATCTTAAAGGTGTAGATTATAAGATTTCGTCTGCTACAACATATTTTGGCGGAACAGGTTACAATAGAGGATTAAATATAGCTAATGCAACTAATAAAATTGATGGAACTTTATTAATGCCAGGTGATGAGTTCTCTTACGAAGATAAGGTTAGCCCTGTGGAACTTAACAATGGATACTATATGGCCCCTGTTATAGTAAATGGAAGTCATAAAGATGCTCCAGGAGGTGGCGTTTGTCAAGTATCTACTACACTATATAATGCAGAACTAAAAGCTGGAATTATTCCAACAGAAAGATATAACCATTCCAAATCTGTATCCTATGTACAAAGAGGATTGGATGCAACACTAGCAACAGGAAGTAAGAATTTACGATTTAAGAATCCTTATGATTATCCGATTTACATTCATGCATATACAGTAGGAGGTCAAGTTACAGTAGAATTTTGGTCAAATAAAAGTGTTTTAGATGGAAAGAAATATACTCCAGTAAGTTTTGTTAAAGGAAATGTAGCCAATACCTATCTTTATGGTTATAATATTAATGGAGAATTAATATATAAAAAATTTATAGATACAAGTATTTATAGATAATATATATTAGCTTTTGAACAATATAATATACATACAAAAGAAAAAAACAAATAAAGGAGAATAAAATATGAAATTATTTTTAGACACAGCAAATGTAGAGGATATTAAAAATGTAAATGATATGGGTGTTATATGTGGTGTAACTACAAACCCATCATTAATAGCTAAAGAAGGAAGAGATTTTACAGAAGTAGTAAGAGAAATTGCTTCAATAGTTGACGGACCAATAAGTGGAGAAGTAAATAGTGATGATGCTGAGGGAATGATAGCAGAAGCTATGGAAATAGTAAAAATTCACAAAAATATGGTTGTTAAAATACCAATGACAGCAGAAGGGTTAAAAGCAGTTAAAGTATTATCGGCTAAAGGAATAAAAACTAACGTAACTTTAATATTCTCAGCTAACCAAGCACTACTTGCTGCAAGAGCTGGAGCAACTTATGTATCTCCTTTCTTAGGAAGATTAGACGATATATCGACTAATGGTATGGATTTAATAAGAACTGTAGCAGAAATGTTTGATATACATGGAATAGAAACTGAAATAATAGCTGCAAGTGTTAGACATCCGATACATGTAACAGATGCAGCTTTAGCTGGTGCTCATATAGCAACAGTGCCTGCTAAGCTTGTTTACCAAATGTTAAACCACCCATTAACTGATCAAGGAATAGAAAAATTTAAAAAAGACTGGGCAGATGCTTTTGGAGATAAATAATATAGTAAAAAAGCCATCTTGATAAAATCAAGATGGCTTTTTTACATACTAGGGCATTATTGAGCAATATTGTTGCTAAAATTTCATCAGTTCCTTTATGCTTAAGATGATTATATTGAATTTTATAATAAATAACTATAAAAGGCAGGGAAAACTATTAAGGAATAAATAATCTACTCTTTATGTAAATGTAAAAAAATATAATTCCAATTTACTTTATGAAAAATTATCAAGTTTTACTGAAAATGTTGAAAAAATATTGTTTATACATCTGGTGAGTATACAAAGGACTTTATTAACTTTTTAGATGAAAATCATATAGAAATTATAAAAATAGAGTCAGAATATTATTTGTAAATATTAACAATAGGAACTCTATGGAAAAACTATATAAATAGAGCTGTAAATCTTAAATATATACCAAAAAATATTTTGATAATTTTATCATCATTAGAAATAGCAGAAATATTTGAAAGTAAAGCAAAAAAAGAACTGGGGAGTTATACAGAAAAAGTTAATGATTTTTTCATTTTGGCAGATGAAAAATATAAATATAGAGAAGACTATATAAGCTGTAGGAAAAAGGAAGTAGAATATCATTTAAATATGGTAGGAGCTGAAATAATTAATAATTCTTAAAGAGAAGAGTTTCTTAGATCAAAAGAAAAAAGACTACTACTTCCTTCATGTATGACATCAAAAAATGATGATAACTGTAAAGCACTAAAGAACGAAGAAGGATATATATGTGCTCACTGTACAAAATCATGTAATGTAAATAAATATGATAAGATAGGTAAATACTATGATTTTCAAGTATATATAATTCCTTATGAATCTAATATTACTATGAAAAGAAAATTTGAATACTGGGATATAGGAATAGTTGTGATTGCCTGCGTTCTTAATTTGATATCTGGCGGGTTTAAAGCAAGAGGTTTAGGGTTTATTCCTCAATGCGTTTTTTAGATTATTATGGATGTAAATCACATTGGCATGAAAGTGGAATTATTACAGATCTTAATGAAGATAAATTATTATATACATTAGGAGTAAATAAAAATATAAAATAAAAAGGAGGTTTTAATAAAGTAACCTCCTTTTTATTTATGCATTTTACCAAGGCTTGCTCCAGTCACAGTAATGATATTCATCTTTCCATTCTAAATCAGTGGAAATATAAAAATCGCCATAGCTTCTCGTTGATTTATAAAAAATATTTACGACAGAAAACTTAGTAGACAAATCTTTGTTTATAATCACGTGGTATTTATTATCTACCACATAGATATTATCATTTGAAGTAGGCTCATCCTGAGCTACATTAAACACGGGTCCGTGTCATGCAATTTCTTTTAAATAAACCCTAATATATCTTCCAATATCTAATTTATCAGTTCCATAGTTTTTAAACATCTCATCAAGAGCAACCTTTGCTAAGGCAGTAATGTTTATTATCATAAAAAGCTCCTTTTTTTATTTATAAATTTATTTTATCCAATTACTATGATTATATTAAATGATAAAAATATGTATTATTTAAATGTTAACTTGGAAGATAAAATGATTTATACAAAATAAATTACTGAATAAAAACTTATATTACATTAGGCAAGTTATTAAGTTATAATAAAAAGAAAAACTAAGAAGGAGATTTTATGAGTAAAAAGAAAGCTGGAATTTTATCATTAATAGGATACTTAGTAACAATGGGTATTGGATTATTAATAGGAAATGGTGTGTCTAATTTATTGGGAGAAAATGTGTTAGGAACAATGAATATGGACTCTAGCAATATTATTTATAAAATTATAATTCAAATTCCTCCAACAGTATTTCTTTTATGTTTTATTAAAAAATATTATAATTGGAAAGACATAGGCCTTACATCAAAAAAATCCAAAAGTTTAATGTGGTTTTTACCTTATTTAGTAATTTTAATATTTATGTTAAATAAATTTGCAGTAGAAATAACTAAAAATATGGAAGTTTATGATAGTAGCATATATATGTTCATAATATTTGTATTTATAGGTACAGTTATGGCTGGATTTTGTGAAGAAGTTATTTTCAGAGGAATAATATTAAATTCATTTAAAAGTGAAAAATCATTTATTATAGCTATGATAATAAGTAGTTTAGGTTTTTCCATAGTACATATAACAACTATAGTGATGGGAAATTCTTTAGTTGAAGCGTTTATGACTGTATTTTATTCATCTTTATTAGGTTTTGCATTTGTTGGACTAGCAATGAAGATGAAAAATATATGGCCTTTGATTATTTTTCATTCTCTTTGGAATTTCATATTAATGGTTTCTCAAACTTTACAACTGGAGGTATCTTTAGCTGCTGGTATATGCAATATTATTAATATTTTTATGGCAATAATACTTTGGATTATTGTTATAATTGAAGAAAAAAGAAAAGCCACAAAAAAAACTATACTGGCAAAATAGTCAGTATAGTTTTTTATATTAATTAATCATTTCAATATAATTACAATCTGTATATATATGATTTATAAACAGTAGTAATCTTTCATATAGAGGATGAACTTTTTCACCGTATTTTAAATCTAAGTTTTCCCCGACTTCCTCAACAGTATTTTTGCCATTTAACATAATAAATACCGTGCTACAATACTCATCAAGCTCAATTTCTTTGTACATAGGTATTTTAAATTTAAGCTTTCTTAGAAAAGATTGTATCTTGTGGTCTTGCTTTTCTAGTAAAGTAACTATTCCATTTTTGTCTACCATATACTCAATATTATCACAAACTTTAAACTTTAAATTTAAAATATCCTCATTAGTCTTCATTTTTCTTAACCTTTGAAGATGCAATCGGGATGGTAGTTGCTACAACAAGGATAATTAGTAGAATTAATGCCATTGAATTTGTTGCAGCAAATCCAGTAGGAACTCTAGGTGTGATTACACCAGATACTTGTAATATTATACCGATTAATCCTATTATAGATCCACCAGCAACTAGACCTGAGGATAGACTTATGCCGTTTGAAACTTTACCTTCTTTATCAGAATCACTTTTAGCAGTTTTTTCTACAAATACACGAATTAAGGCACCTATTAGTATGATTGAAGTTGTAGAAATTGGTAAGTAAAACCCTATAGCAATGGTCATTATAGGTAAATTTAACATAAATAGAACTAAAGCCATAACTATACCTGTTATAACCATAACCCAAGGTAAGTTACCAGACATTATACCTGATGTTAATGTAGACATTAGGTTGGCTTGTGGTAATGCAAAAGGAGCATCTGCGCCTGTAAGAGCTAATTGACTAGAAAGTACAACTATTGTTCCACAAACTACAGCTACGCCTACTATGGAAGCTAGAGCAAAGCTATTTTGCATTTCTCTTTTATTACCACCTATAATATAAGTTACCTTTTGAGATTGATTATATCCTCCAGCTACAGATATGGCAGTAACCATAAAAGCAGCAAATAAAAGTAGTGATTTATTATCCTCAAGTCCAGTCCATCCGGATATAACGAAAACTAAAGTTAATATAACTAAAGATGCAATAGTCATACCTGATACAGGAAGATTTGATGTTCCTATAGTACCAGTTAAGCGTCCAGAAACTATAACAAATAAGAATGATAATATGAATGAAACTATTATAGCAACAATTGCCATGGTAATACTTTGAGATATTAAGTAAGCAGCAACTAAACCAACTACTACACCACCTATTAATATTAACATCTCAGAAGAACTACCATTATCATCTCCATTATTTTCTTTTCTTGCATTTAAAGTTTCTTTTATTGAAACTATTATAGTTGGTATAAGTTTTATGGCTCCAATTATACCACCACAAAGCATCATACCTGCACCTATATATTTTACATAACTACCTGATATGGCATTTACATCCATAGTACTTATGGCAATGGTAGCATCATTCCAAATAAAAATTTCTTCTCGAGCCATATCAGAGAAATATCCAATTAGTGGAGCTATTGCAAAGTTGGATAAAATAGAGCCAGCAAACATAGTTAATGAGACGTCTAATCCAACTATGAAACCAATACCTAATAAAAGTGGATTTACTTCTAAAGAAAACTTCCACTTGTAAAATGGAGTACCTATATAAGTCATTACACTATTTATTACATTTAAAAATGATCCAGTTAAAACGTTAATTATACCACTTATTCCAAAACCAATACCCATAAATTTTATGGCATCTCCTCCACCTTGAGAAGCTACTAAAGTTTCAGAAATTGCCATAGATTCTGGATACATAAGTTTACCATGTTCTTCTATTATTAAATAATTGTAAACTAGTGAAGAACATCCTATACCAAATAAACTTCCTCCAACGCCTGTTACTAATCCTTCAAAGAAAGTAATATCACTTCCTATTAAAATAATTGCAGGTAACACATAAATTAATCCACTGGCAATAGACTCACCACCACTAGACATACCTTGAATAATATTTTTTCCAAGGATACCACTATTTTTAGCGAAAGCTCCTACAAGCATGGAACCAATAATTGCTCCTGGTATTCCTGCAGCAACTGTAAGTCCGGATTTCATTCCAGAATATGCAGTCGATGCTGCAAACACAGTTGAAAGTACTATTCCTATTATTAAAACAGGAATATTTGCACCTTTTTTGGATTTATCAGTTATGTAAGGAACATAATCTTTTCCAGATACACCACCATAGGCTTCTTTAGGTAATTTGTTACTCATTATGTCATCTTCCTTTCTCTTAAATTAAAAATTTAATTTTTGGTTCCTATATAGTGTTTAACATTTTTGTAAAAATAATTATATTATTTTTAAAATTATTGGAAAAAATTTTTTATTGCTACTAAATCTACGTTTGAAGCTATGAAAAATCTACTCATAGGCTAATTGAAGTTAATAGTGAAAGCGTAAGGAATAGTGACTTTATAGTTTATATTCTATATACATAAATAAAATTTTCTAAAATAGAGAAAGAAGGATAAATTTATAATTTGTCGAATATTAGCTATAGAAAATTTATTCATAAGGAGTATGCAAATGAGAGAAGAAGCATTAGAGATTTTATTTAAGTACCTAAAAACTGATTACATGTTAAAGCATAGCTATGCAGTAGAAGCTGTAATGAGAGAGATGGCTAAAAAATTAGAGCCAGAGAAAGAAGAAAAATGGGCAGTGGCAGGTTTATTACATGATTTAGATTCTGATATTACTGGTAGAGTACCAGGTGTTGTTAATGAGGCCCATGCATTTAAAAGTGTTGAACTGTTAAAGGAAGAACATTTTGGAGATGAGGAATTATATAGAGCGATTCTTGGACATCAT
>ERZ781272.772-NODE-772-length-16438-cov-5.483794_pt1 | contig 16438 bp, 14 predicted proteins | sample MGYA00375850_ERZ781272 | MGnify/ENA primary metagenome ERZ781272 (study PRJEB29790, sample SAMN06051246) | human gut metagenome | host: Homo sapiens | place: USA: Cincinnati, Ohio | collected 2013-06-21 | study: EMG produced TPA metagenomics assembly of the Gut...
GCCACCGCTACGCCTCATTCGGACGCCTTGCACTCGAATATACATCCTGCGTTGAGATAGCGGCAATTTATTATTCGTTGTACTGGTAACCATAGATAGGTTTGGATTTGTGTGGAGGTATCAGTGAATATGAGAAGATATATTGCATTTTTGCGCGGCATTAATATAAGTGGAAAAAATAAGGTTCCAATGGCAGAATTAAAGAAAGGCTTTGAAATGCTTGGATTTGGAGAAGTTAAGACATATCTGAACAGTGGTAATGTGGCTTTTTCAGGGGATGAAGATAATATTGGAAGTGTTGCAAAACAGATTGAAGCAATGATAAAAAAACAGTTTGATTTTGATATTCCTGTTTTTATCATATCAAAAGAAGAACTTGAGGATATTTTACACAATGCACCGGACTGGTGGGGCGATGAGAATAAGGAAATCTATGATAATCTGATTTTTATTATGCCTCCGGCTGCATTTGCTGATGTCTTCAAAGAAATCGGAGAACCTAAAGAAGAATTAGAAAAAATAAAAAACTACAAAGAAGCGGTGTTTTGGTCATTCAGTCGGAAAGATTATCAAAAAACAAACTGGTGGTCAAAGACAGCAAGTGCAAATATCAGCAACAAACTGACAATTAGAACGGCAAACACTGTTAGGAAGATAGTTGGAATGTAATTATTTTTTTAATTAAAGTTTGAAAGGTAGATGAAGTGTTTCCAGATACAGGAGATAAAAGGGCACTGGTGGATGTTGAAGCGCATTTGGTTAATGTGTAAATGCCCTAATGATTTATTACTTATTAGGGCATTTGTTTTTGTTATAACCACGTTTAGAGCCATTCCCATGACCGTTCCCAAATCCATTTCCGGTATTACCACCACTATGTCCGTTTTCCATACAGTTTTCATCTGGAATGGTATCATAAGAATCAGATGACAATTCATGAATCAGATTTCGTATTTCTTTCATTGTCATTCCTTTTATTTCTTCTACCGTAATATCCGGATTAAGTTCTTGTAATTCTAAAAATGTATAATATTTCCCATAAGAAAGCCCATGTTCATGGGCTCCTGCAACATCCTCGCTGCTTGCGGAACGGCAGAAAGCTTTTTTATATCCTAATGTACATAACTCAATGTTGGAGAGCATTTCTTCACGCTGTTTTTTGTCGGCTATAACAACAACCGACAGAATCTCATCCTGTGTTAAAAGCTCGGAGATGTCTTTATCATTAAGTATTCTGATTAACGCGTCTTTGTAATCCAGGAACCTGACGTTTGTCGATTTTTTTAACTCACTGCCGTCGTCATTATATGAGACAACGGATATAACCCTGCCAAAACAGTTAATATCCAACTCGACTGAGGGATTTATGTCTATGCTGATTACAGATGTTGATGTGAAATAAAACCGGTATCCGGCTATACAACATACCAAAAATGAAAGGCAGATTAAGGCAGGAGCAAGCTTGTTTTTTAAAAAGAATCTGTATCTGTTATAATTCTTTGTTTTGCGAATAATGTATTTTTTTGTACTGCTTTTTAAGTTCTCATCTGCATGAATCATATCAAAAGTTTCTTTTAATCTGCTATTCATATTCATCACCACCTAATCTTTCTTTCAGCATTTGTTTCGCCCGTGCTAAATATGTATAAACTGTATTTACGTTTTTACTAAGTATCTGACTGATCTCGGGTGCTGTATAGCCTTCATAATAATGGAGATAAATAATATCCCTATATTTTTGCGGCAATGCAAGGACTGCCTCGAGAACTTCCCTGTTATCTGAGGGCATTTCGGCAGTCTGTTCGATTATTTCGTCAATAGGCACAGTATGATTACGAAAAAAACTTTTCAGTAAATCTCTGCAGGCATTGATAGTAACACGGATAAACCATGCACGTTCATGTTCTTCATTTTCGAATGAAACAGAGCTAAGGACATACTTCAAAAATACATTTTGAAATATGTCCTCCGTATCAGCGTGGTTCTTCAGATGTATCATGCAAAGTCGCCGAATGGTATCGGAATACCTTTGGATTGCTGTATTTACCTCATGTTCACTCCGCATATATCGTCCTCATTGCTTATTGTCCGCATCTACTCCCGCAACCATTTCCACGTCCGGTTCCTCTCTGTTTCTGCTTATCTGTAGTATAATTGTCGCAGACACCATCATTGTCATTATCTGCATAATCATGTCCGTTTCCTGCATTTTGACCGCCTTTGTTGCCGTTTCCATTGTAATTACCGCATATTCCGTCTTCATTTGCATCCACAAAATTGTTGCCGCAATTATCACATGTCCCATCAGTGTCCACATCCGTGAAATTATAATTTTCACTGTAGTTGTCACAGATTCCATTTTTATCTGTGTCCGCAAATTTGTTGGCATGTCCCATTCCGGCGGCGTATACGCACATTGAATTCACAGATAACGTTAAAGTTACGGCTAGAATGCCAATTAATTTTTTCCTCATAAATGACCTCCTGATTATTCTTATTTTTGTCTTCACTTATAATACGATTGGCAGATTGAAATCCATTCAAAAATATAGAATTTTTTCTTTTAGTACGTAAAAATTATTCTGATATAATTTTTTTTAAATTCGACATCAATTTCTGTCGGATTCATATTAAGAAGGCATTTCAGTCAGTTTTTCTCGCCATAGTTATTTTGTGTTATAGCTTGTTACGGAATTTTCTTTCCCTTACCTTGCCCTTATGGGGCTTCGTAATACGAGGAAAAAGGATATGATATAAGGGAAAGCGCAAGGGCTGACCTACTTGGGGGTTTGTTCAGGAGTTGTACATGTTTCTGAATTCTGAGGGCGTACACATGTTGATTTGTTTAAACATCCGCAGAAAGGCCGACAGGCTTGGAAACCCGGACTGAAGAGAGACCTCCAGAACCGACAGGGAAGGGTCCAGCAGCAGGGTTTTGGCATGATCGATACGCTTTTGGTTCAGATACTTATAAAAAGAAGTATCGGTATATTGGCGAAAAAGCCGTGTAAAGTGATATTTGCTGAAACCGGCCAGATCGGCTACCTGTTCCAGGGTAAGGTCTTCGGCAAAGTGTTCGTCGATGTAATCCGTAATAAAAAGAAATTTATCCATATAGTCTTTTTGTCTGGAGCCGGAGGAAACCATGCCGGAGGTGTGAGAGGCCATATAGTTTCTGCCGATATCTACGAGCATTTGCAGGAAGTATGCATATACGATTGTTTCGTAGTAAGTCGCCGCATGGAAATACTCTTCTTTGATCCGGTACATCAGCCGGACCGCCCTGGGGTGAACATCCGGATATGTTTCAGGAGAAATCAGGACTGCGGGACGAATCAGAGAAATTAAAAGATTTAATTCTTTTCTGGCAAGATTAGGAAGCTCGGGCTGAAAAATAATGCGCTCGCCCGTTTCAGGTGCAAATAATTCGTGGATGACGCCGGAGGCTATGATTAATATATCGTGCTCCCGCAGGGTATAGGATTGTCCTCCGCATTTTACTTTATATCCGCCTGCTACCGGCATAATGATTTCAAAAGGAATATGCCAGTGAGGCGGATAATTTTCGTTTTCATCATTGTAGTAAAGGCAGATATGAGTATCTGTCCGGTAATCGGCAGTTTCGTGAATGCCGCTAAGCTTATGAATCATGGTCATCACCTCAATTGCAAAAAGTTGTTATTGGTAGCGAAAAATTGCTCTTTTTGATATGTGCTATTATACTAAAAAAATGAAAAAAAAACAATTATTTATGTGGCTGTTGTTAAAAAAATTACAGAATAAAAAATAGAATGGTGAATATTGCATATAATTTTGATGCAATTCCGTATAATACGTGCAATATGATACATGCAAAAGCAATAATTAGAAATCAGAGAGCAACAATTAAAGTGAAACAGGAAGGTTCTTTTGCTATGCTTGATTTATCAAATACGGAAATATAAATCAAATTAAGGGAGGATTTAAAAATGAGAAGAAAAGCACTTTCTATCATGCTTTCCGCTGCAATCGCCGCAGGAATGCTTACAGCAGTTCCGATGACTGCTCACGCTGATGAAGCAGAGGAAATCACATGGATGTTCTGGGATGATCTGGAAGCTACTGAGGACTTGATTTCCAAAGGGTATGCGGACATCATCAACCGCTATAATGAAGAATATGCAGGAAAATACCATGTGACTCCGATTACGACAAATCTGGAAGAATATGATGGAAAACTGAATGCGCTGATCGCAGCAGGGCAGACGCCGGATTGTTATATCTGTAACCCGGGACCAAATATGGATACGTATGTAAATGCAGGCGCGGCGGCAGACCTGACAGATATTCTGACAAGCCAGGAAGCTGACTGGTATGGCTCATTTACCGATGGCATTTTTGAGGAAATGACATATGATGGAAAGATTATGGCGGTTCCGACAAACTTTGCTGCGGCTCTTTGCTTCTACAATACAGAGCTTTTTGAACAGGCCGGAGTAGAGGTTCCGACTACCTTTGACGAATTGACAGATGTATGTGGAAAGCTTCAGGAAGCAGGCATCCAGCCGATTAGCTGTTCGGCGGGTACTCCATGGTGTTTGTCTATGGTGGCCGGTTATCTGTGTGACCGTCAGGGCGTAGACCTGAATGCAATCGCAGATCATACGGCGGACTGGACAGATGCGAATATAGTGGAAGCAGCGACAAAGCTGCAGACACTTTCCCAGTATTTCCAGCCCACAGCAGCCGGTGATTCCAATGACCAGGCTACAGCAGCTTTTTATAACGGCGAAGCGGCAATTCTTGTTCAGGGTTCATGGGTAGTCGCTCAGATTAATGGGAATAATCCCGATTTCGAAAGCAAATGTGGTGTATTCCAATTTCCCGCCATCGATGGAGCAAATGACCCGAACCGCATGATCGTTAAGACGGACAATCTGCTGATGAGCTCTACTACGGAGCATCAGGACGCAGTAGTTGCTCTGATGAAGATGTTCACAGATGAAACAGCTCAGAGATATACGGCAGAAGTCGGCGGAAAGATTCCGATCATTAAAGATCTGGAGATCGATTATGAGAAGGCTCCTGCACAGTTGAAATATATAACGGACATTCTTTCAACAGCGACAGGTACATTTGGATTCTATAATGAATCTCTTGCTTCCGTAGAAGCCGGCGACTGCTTCGACAATGCTATGGTTGATGTATTCCTTGGAAATCAGACGCCCGAGGAAGCGGCTTCGACTGTTGAGGATTTCTACGTTGACAACGTTTGGGAATAAGCAGAGCAGTTCATATGAGACACATGGCTGCTGCGGAACAAAAAGGCATGTTCTGCAGCAGCTTTAATATTGAAAGGGAAATTTCTGTGGAATAATAAGGAAATTCGCACAGGATATTTATGACGATTAAGGAGGCTGTTATGGACAGGATATTGCGTAATAAAAAGGCAATTATTATCTTTGTTGCTCCCGCACTTGCCATGTTTATTGTGGTATTGATTATACCGATTTTTCAGATGATATACTATTCGTTTTGCGATTATGCAGCGCTGACTCCGCCTTCGTGGATTGGGCTGGGAAATTATAAAAGGCTGTTTTTAAAGGATAAGACATTTCAGATCGCCCTGAAGAACTCTGTCTTCTTTATGCTGTTTTCAGCAGTATCACAGCAGGTCGTTGGCTTAGGTCTGGCTGTTCTGCTGACAAATATTCCAAAGGGGAGAAACCTGTTCAAAAATATTTATTATTTGCCGTGCGTATTATCATCTGCTGCACTTGGACTTTTGTGGGCATTTATGTTTAATCCGAAGATCGGTATCAATAATCTTCTGGTGAAGATAGGCATCGAGGGGCCATTGTGGCTTATGGAGTCAAAAGGGTTTATCGTACTTCCCATGTGGGTCATTGCATTTGTGGCTCTGTGGCAGTATGCAGGACAAAATATGATGCTGTACATGGCTCAGATTATGGGGATTTCCAGAGATGTCTATGAGGCGGCATACATAGATGGCGCATCAAAAGCAAAAGCGTTCCGTTATATTACGTTACCGCTGGTAAAACCGATGATGATTACTTCTCTTTCTCTGAATTGTATCGGTTCTTTGAAATTCTTTGATCTGGTTTATAACATGACACAGGGAGGCCCGAATCACCGAACGGAGGTGCTGGCCACACATTTGTATGCAGAGGGCTTTGATTATTTTAAATACGGATACGCAAGTGCGATTTCTGTAGTGCTTCTGGTATTGTGCCTTGTGGTGACTTTTCTGGTAAAAAAAGTCATTAAGGTCGAAAGCTATGAGAGTTAGGGGGGCTGGAAAATGAAAAAATTAAAATCTGGAAAAAAACCATTATCTCCTGTCAGGGTGGTGATATATATATTTCTCCTTGTTCTGGCTGTGCTTTATATAGCTCCGCTTTTGTGGATGGCGAGCGTCTCTTTGAGGGATAACGCCGGTGTTATGGCAGAGCCCTTTGGGCTTCCGGAGGTACTGCATTTCGAGAATTACCGGCAGGCATGGACGTTGGGGAAACTGGGTGTGGCATTGCTGAACTCAGTGCTTGTATGCGGGGTAAGTCTCCTGATCAGTCTTTTCTTTGGGGCAATGGCTGCATTTGCGATCGCCAGAATGAGATGGAAGCTTGCAGAGCTCACGCATACGTTTTTCCTGGTTGGTATGATGGTTCCGGTACACTGTATTTTGATTCCGCTGTTTGTCCGTTTTGCGAATCTTGGTCTGACAAATTCAAGAATCGGCCTGATGCTTCCGTATATTACGTTTTCACTGCCGATGACTATCTTTTTGCTGACAGGATTTTTTAAATCCATGCCAATAGAATTATTTGAAGCGGCGGCAATTGATGGTTGTGGGATATTTGGGTGTTTCTTTCAGATTGCATTGCCTCTTTGCAGGACCGGCTTCTTTGTCTCCGGCCTGATGACCTTTATAGGCAACTGGAATGAACTTCTGATGGCAATGGTATTTATCTCTGATCCGATGCGGAAAACCCTGCCGGTAACGCTGACGTATTTTGTCGGTCCATATGCAACCAACTATGTACAAATGTTTGCAGCAATTATCATTGCCATAGCTCCTACGGTCATAGTATACTGTTTATTCAGTAACCAGATTGTCGAAGGCTTGACAACAGGTGCGGTAAAGGGATAAAGGTGGAGGAATATGAACAGGGAAGAAGCAAAAATCAGAGCTGAAGAGCTGGTAAGCCGGATGACCTTGGAGGAAAAAGCCAGCCAGCTTCGATATGATGCACCGGGAATTCCGCGGCTGGGAATTCCCGCATATAACTGGTGGAATGAAGGGCTGCATGGAGTAGCCAGAGCCGGCCAGGCGACCGTGTTTCCACAGGCCATTGGAATGGGAGCCACATTCGACACGGAAACAGTGGGTCAGATGGCAGAGATTATCGCCGTGGAGGGACGTGCCAAATACAATGCATATACTGCGGAAGGAGACAGAGGGATTTACAAAGGCCTTACTTTCTGGTCTCCGAATGTCAATATTTTTCGGGACCCCAGATGGGGACGGGGCCATGAAACCTACGGTGAAGATCCGTATCTCACCAGCCGCCTGGGTGTTTCCTTTGTAAAAGCCTTGCAGGGGGACAAAGAGGTGTTGAAAGCGGCTGCCTGTGCGAAGCACTTTGCAGTGCACTCCGGTCCGGAGGCCCTTCGCCATGAATTTGATGCGGAAGCTACGCCAAAGGACATGGAAGAAACTTATCTCCCGGCCTTTGAAGCGCTCGTGAAGGAAGCGGATGTAGAAGCCGTGATGGGTGCTTATAATCGAACCAACGGAGAACCCTGCTGTGGAAGTGAATTTTTACAGAAAAAACTAAGAGAGGAGTGGGGATTTCAGGGGCATTTTGTATCGGACTGCTGGGCAATTCGGGATTTTCACGAAAATCACATGGTGACAAGGAATATACAGGAATCTGCAGCGCTTGCGCTGAATAACGGCTGGGATTTAAACTGCGGAAACACCTATCTGCATATATTGAAAGCTTACCGGGAGGGTCTGATAACCGAGGAGGCCATCACGCAGGCGGCGGTTCGCCTTTATACGACTCGCTATCTGTTGGGCTTGTTTGATGAAACAGAATATGATTCTATTCCATATACGGAGGTGGAGTCCCCGGAACACCTTGCCCTGGCGCAAAGGGCAGCAGAAGAAAGCTTTGTGCTTCTGAAAAACAATGGGATTCTTCCTCTTTTGAAGGACAAAATCAGGACAATCGGTATCATCGGTCCGAATGCAGACAGCAGGGCGGCGCTGATAGGCAATTACCATGGAACTGCATCCCGCTATGTGACCATTCAGGAAGGCATTCAGGATTATCTGGGAGAGGAAGTCAGAGTTCTTACCTCCGTTGGATGCGAGCTGTTTCGTGACAGAACAGAACATCTGGCATTGACGCTGGATCGTCTGACGGAAGCCAAAATGGTGGCCAAAAACAGTGATGTGGTCATTCTTTGTGTGGGGCTGGATGAGACTCTGGAGGGCGAGGAAGGAGATACCGGAAACGGGTATGCATCCGGAGATAAAGAGACATTGGCGCTTCCGGAGGTACAGTGCAGGCTGATGGAAGCTGTGAAGGAATGCAAAAAGCCCGTGATTTTGCTTTTGATGGCAGGAAGTGATATTGATATGAGCTATGCGGCTGAGCATTTTGACGCTGTACTGAATCTCTGGTATCCGGGGGCGCAGGGAGGAAAGGCCGTTGCAAGAACTTTATTCGGAGAGGTCTCCGCTTTTGGAAAACTGCCCGTTACATTTTATGAAACGTTAGAGGAGCTGCCGGAATTCACGGATTACTCCATGAAGGGACGTACTTACCGCTATATGGAGGGTCAGGCCCAGTTTCCCTTTGGCTATGGTTTGAATTATGGGGATGTAACCGTAACCTCTGCATCCCTCGTGAGACAAATTGACGGAATAAGCGTGACAGCCGCTGTGAAAAACCGGGGAAGCATGGGTACAGATGAAGTTTTACAGGTTTATGTGAAAAACGGGGACAGTCCGGATGCCATTCCCAATCCTGCTCTTTGTGCATTTGCAAGAATCTCACTGAATCCGGGGGAAGAGAAAGAAATTCATATCCCGGTGAGTGAAAAGGCATTTACGGTTGTGAAGGAGGACGGAAGCAGAGTGTCGGAGGGAAATCTCTTTGACATTTATGTTGGCTTAAACCAGCCGGATGAAAGAAGCGTTGCATTGACTGGAAAAAGACCGATTCATATCAGGTTTAGGAGATAAAAAATGAATTTTGAATTATGTTATCCGTGCTGGAAAGAAAAGGCGCTGACATTCAGCTATGATGATGGGCAGATATTTGACCGCCGTCTGGTGGAAATCCTTGATAAATATGGCTTGAAGGCAACCTTTCATTTGAATTCGGGAATTCTGGATGCGGATGGGTTTGTTACATCAAAAGAAATCACCGGGCTGTATCAGAACCATGAAATAGCATGTCATGGTGCACGGCATGAATATCCCACACATCTGGCACAGGAAAGACTGGTAAATGAGTATTATCAGGACCGTCTGGAGCTGGAGCGTCTGTGCAAAAGGGTTATTCGTGGGTGCTCCTATGCTTTTGGGGAATATGATGACCGGGTAATTGCGACACTTCGGTCGGTGGGGATTGTTTACAGCAGGACTGTGGAGTCTGCAGGCGGTTTCAGGGTACCGGAGGATTTTATGAAGTGGGCGCCGACCTGCCATCACAACACGGCTTTTGACAGTGATCTGGCAGAACGCTTTTTAGAGAAGCCTCTTTATGAAAGGCTCCGGCTTTTCTGCGTGTGGGGACACAGCTTCGAGCTTGAACGGGAGAATACATGGGAAAAGATGGAGGCGTTTTGTGAGAAAATGCATGGCAGAGAAGAGGTTTGGTATACAACCTGTCTGGACTATGCGGATTATATGACGGCTGCCCGGCGCCTGATCTTTAGCGCGGATGGCACCCGGGCAGAAAATCCCTCAAAAATAAAGATTTATGCAAAGCTGGATGGAGAATGCCGGATTCTTTAAGCTGGTATGATTTCTGATCTGTAAGGGAGCTAAAAAGCTCCCTTAGAGTTTAAAAGCTCCCACGGAAGCCTGTGTTCGTCAGAGACTTTCCTGCGCTATTTAATTGGTGTGATACCGTCATCATTGTATAATTCATACCTGGCGTCTTTGTAGCCAAGCATATAAATGGTTTCTTCTTTCAGCTCCGCTACGGACTGAGCTGCATCGCAGACAGGAATGCATGCATCTTTTCGAATAAAAAGAGGTATTTCATTCAATGCGATATCCACATAGTGGTGGCCGGCCTGAAGGATTTCAGAGGAAACGGTGTGGTCCGGAAGGAATTTGACGAACATCATTTCTTCGGGCAGATATACGTATCTTCCGGAAGCGTTCTGGGTGTAGACCGGTGCAATCATGATTTCATTTCCAAGCATGAGCTGGTCTTCCACCTGGCGGCAGTGTTTGTCATCCGGATATACAAAAGCCAGAGGCTTAAACATCATTTCATTGTTTAATGCAGCCTTCATATATTCGCTATAGAGATATGGAACCAGTTGATATCGTACATTGATAATATGGCGGAAATCATCCTGGTCTTCAAACTGATAAAATTCCTGCTCGCGTGTCCCCATTGCAGAATGGTTGCGCATCAGCGGGGTGAAAACGCCCAATGCGAGCCAGCGGAGAACCAGGTCTCTGGTGGCGTCGGCGCCGAAGCCGCCGATGTCTGCGCCGATGTAGAGAAAACCGCACATATTCAGCGCCGGAAGCATTTTCAGGTTCAGCAGAATGTGTGACCACCAGGATTTGTTGTCACCCATCCAGATCCCGCCGAAACGGTGCATTCCGATATAAGAGGAACGTGAAAACATCAGAATTCTTTTATCCGGTACAAGACGGTCAAAGGCTTCAGATGCAGCACGTGTCATATTGTATCCAAACAGATTATGTACTCTGTCGTGACGAACCCGTTCTCCGTTTAAAATGTGATAAAAGCGTCTGTAATCGGCAGGATTATTGGCAAGTGACATCATGGTGGCCGGCAGATTTTCCGGATTAGAATCAGCGGTGCCGTCTATGATTTCCTGCAGATGCTTTTTGGCTTCATCCAGCCCTTCTTCGGTGTAGAAGATTGCCGGCTCGTTCATGTCATTCCAGAATCCGTCAATGCCCTGTGAGAGCAAAATTTCATATTGATTTCCAAACCATTCCCGGGCTCTGGAATTCAATACATCCGGGAAATGGGTCCAGCCCGGCCATACTGCGGCTACAAAATCACTTCCATCTTCTCTTTTGCAGAAGAAATTCTTTTCTGCGCCTTCCTCGTAGACGCGGTATCCCTTTTCAATCTTGACGCCTGCATCAATGATGGGAATCAGATGGATGTTTTGGGCTTTCATTTCATCTACATAGGATTTAAAGTCCGGAAATTCGGATTCATTAACCGTGAAATCTTTATAATGATCCATATAATCAATATCCATATATACCATATCAATAGGCACCCGATTTTCACGATGCTGTTTTACAACGTTTTTAAAATCCTCTGCAGTCTTATAACCCCATCGGCTCTGCCCGAAACCAAAAGCGAATTTAGGCGGAATATAGCTGCGTCCGATGATGCCGCGGAACTGTTTTACAATATCGTAGTCGGATGTGCCTGTGATTACATAAAGGAAAAGATTTGGTTCATCACAGCTCACAGTCAGCAGATTCCGGCGTGTGTAGCCGATATCAAAGGTGAGATACCCCGGATAATCAAAGAACAGGCCCACGTGTTCCTGGCCGGAAATCACAATAAAATTGTGTGCTCCGTAAAGGGAAAATTTATCCTCTGTGTGGTTCGGATCATCAGAACAATTGCTGGTATAGCAGTATCCCCGCTTGTTGATGCCGCGATTTGCTTCGCCAAGACCGTACACAACATCTTCATCGTCCATTTGAAGCGTAAATACAAAATGCTTCCCGGCGTCGACGGTACCATAAACCGGTGTACTGTCAGAAATTTGGATGTTTTCTACAACAGCCTCTGTCTCAAAAGGTTTCCCAAAGACATATTTTTTAACCATAAATAATCTCCTCCTCTGGCTTTATCTGTAATTTATAAGGGCGTCTGCCAGACACGGCCTGCTCTTTGGACAGTAGCATCTGTGCCTGTATTGATTTTATAGTATAACAGAAAGTAATTGCTATTTCCAACGATATTCTGTAAAATAATAACAATATATTGACTTTTCAGTAAACCTGAACGGAGGATACGATGAGTCACAGCAGAGCATTAGGAAAGGCTTAACAGTAAAAAGGGCAGTAGATTTGATACTGCCGGAAGATTGCGGGGGAAGAAGCAGATGATACGAATGCAGGATATTGCGGATATGGCAGGCGTAAGCCGTACTACTGTGTCGAATGTGCTTCATGGGAAGACAAAAAGGGTATCCCAGGAAACCATGGAAAAAATCCGCAAAATATTGGAGGAAAATGAATATGAACCCAATATAGCATCCAGGATGCTTGCGGGAGGAGGGTCAAGAATTATCGGATTTGTATTGGGATATTCTTATACCCATGGTTATCCGGCAACGCTGGATCCTTTTGTTGGAGAGCTTCTTGCCTCGATTCAGAATGAGGCGGAAAAATTAGGTTATTATATTATCATTATCAATGCCGACAAGGATGAAAAGGTAGAGAATATTGCTTCACGATGGAACATTGAGGGCCTTATTTTTGTCGGATTTTCGGAGCAGCGTTACCGGCTGCTGTGCCGTAAACTGAATAAAAGGGCTGTGATGATAGATACGTATACCCAAAGAGAAGAATACGATTACCAAAATGTTGGAATTGACGACTATAACGGCGGCTATCAGGTGGGGGAATATCTGCTGGGCTGTGGGTATCCGGATGCCTTGTACATCGTGGAAGAGACTCAGATATACTCCTGCGAAAAAGTCGAAAGGATAAGCGAAAATGCCAAATTCGGAGGACGTGTAAATCAAAAGCGCTGGAAGGGTTTCTGTGCTGCGATGGAGCAGAATGGAGGTTACTGCAGCCCCCGGCGATATATTGTAGTAAATATGGAAAATCACATCAGGCGGAAACAGTATGAAAAATTGCTGCCGCGGATTCTGAATGCAGGGGCTTTGGCAATGGGCTCTGATTATAATGCCATTGAGATGATTAATTTTCTTCAGGATCACAGCATCTGCGTGCCGGATCAGGTTTCCGTGGTGGGATTTGATGACTGCATGTATGCGGAATACATACGTCCGAAGCTGACTACCGTCCATCAGGATATATCGTTAAAAGGCAGGACGGCACTGCGCAGGCTGATTAAAATGATAAAGGGGGAGACATTACCGGAAATGTATGTGTCAAACCCGGTGAGGCTGGTTGTAAGAGATTCGGTGAAAGCCAGGAGACGGTAGTTCTGACAAAATTTCGTCAATATATACAAAGACTATGAAGGAAATTTGTTATAATGTTAAGTTTCGCGTGAAACCTGTTGCAATTAAGTGATAATTATAATATTATTTTATATAGAAGAGGGAAGACCGGTATGACCCAAAAACAGAATAAGAAAGGAAAAAAATATGAAGAAGAGACTTGCGAAAATCTTAGTTGCAGCAGCAACAGTAGCTGCCATAACAGCAGGAACCGGCGCGATGGTATTTGCGGAAGGCGAAAGTATCCGCCTTGTCAACGGCAAAATCGAGGTTGATGCGCAGCTCAAGAAACTGGCTGAAATGTATGAAGAAGAGACTGGCGTACATGTGGAAATTGAATCCATGGGCGGCGGAATTGATATTCAGGGTACATTGAAGGGCTACTATCAGGGGGATAACATGCCTGACATCTTCGTAAACGGCGGTGCTACAGACTTTGCTAACTGGGAGGGCCTGTTAGTGGATATGAGCGACCAGGAATGGGCGGCTGATACGGATGCGGCATATGTGAATGATGAAGGAACCATCGGTTTCCCATATACAACAGAGGCAGTTGGTCTCGCATACAATGCAGACATTCTTGAAAAAGCAGGTGTTGATCCGGCTTCACTGACAAGCCCGGATGCTGTCAAAGCAGCATTTGAAACGATCGATGGCATGAAAGAAGAGCTGGGAATCGACGCAGTGGTTGGATACTGTGCAGAGGTGGTTAACCTTTACTGGTCAACCGGTAACCATCTGTTTGCCAACTACATCGATGGCGGTCTCGATCGTGAAGACACCACATACATCGATATGCTCAATGACGGCGGACAGGTAGATGCAGACCGTCTTGCAAAATTTGCGGAGTTCGTAGGACTTCTGAATCAGTATTCTGATCCGGCGCTCCTTGTCTCCGGTACATATGATCAGCAGATTCTGAACTTCGCTTCCGGTAAATATGCATTCGTTACTCAGGGCTCCTGGATTGGCGCCACTATGACGGGTGATGATGCTGAGGCTTATGAAGCGGCCGGAAACTTTGCCTGCGGTATGATACCATACGCATTCGAAGACGGTATGGACACTATCCTTACAAACTCCCCCTCCTGGTGGTCAGTATACAAGGATGGCAACGTAGAAGCGGCGGAAGCATTCCTTCAGTGGTTGACTACAGATGCAGCGCAGGAGGTTCTTGTTATGGAAGCCGGCTTTGTCAGCCCATTCAAATCCTGCACATATGTGGCAAACGATCCATTTGCTCAGACAATCACAGATTACCAGAGCGCCGGCAAGACATCCGCATGGCACTGGCTGGGCATGAAAGAGGGTCTTGCTCAGAATGCCACAGGCCAGGTATTCGGTATGTATGCACAGGGACAGCTTGATGCAGCAGGCTTTGCAGAGGCGCTTACATCTGCAATCGCGGACTACTATGCAAACTGATATATTGGAACATACGGAAGATTACGGCTATTAGAATATTTAATGTAAAGGCGTGGGCGGCGATGGTAAGTTGCCGCCCATTTTTGTATCCCAAATATGTAAAGAATAATCAAAAGAGGGAGGGCTAACTGTAAAATGAATGCAAATAGTGCAAGTAAAAAGACATTATCGCTCGTTTGCCTTGTAGCAGGAATTGTTTTGTCCGCTGCAGCTCTGGTGCAGGATATTACCGGAGGCGGAGCCTCCTGGCGCGGTTCTGCACTGGTCATTGGTGTTGTTGGTATTTTATTTGGATTATATATATTCCCCACACTGAAATATCACAGAAGAATCATTAATTTTATATTTGTATTTCCGCTGCTGTTTACTTTTGGCGTAACAGTAATTATCCCGCTGTGTCTCGGTGTATTTTATTCCTTCAGTGACTGGAACGGCATCAAGATGACACAGATGGTAGGATTTTCAAACTATGTCTCTATGTTCTCAGATCCGAGCTTCCTCTGGTCTGTGCTGATTACCATTCTGTTTGTGATATTCAATATGATTCTGGTAAATGTGGTTGCATTCCTGCTTGCACTTCTGTGTACACAGAAGATGAAAGGAATTTCCTTCTTCCGTGCCGCATACTTCCTGCCGAACCTGATTGGTGGTATCGTACTTGGTTATGTATGGCAGTTCGTATTCAATAACGTATTGATTAAGTTTACAAATAATATTTCCCTGCTGGCCTCTACAGGACCTGCTTTTGCCTGCATTATTATCGTATATATCTGGCAGTATGCAGGTTACATCATGCTTATTTATGTAACCGGACTTACACAGGTTCCGAAGGATGTACTGGAAGCGTCTTCGATCGACGGAGCAAATGCAGTTACTACACTGTTTAAGATTAAGATTCCGATGATAGCATCAACGATTACAATCTGCACTTTCCTGACACTGACATCTGCGTTTAAGCAGTTTGACGTAAACATGGCATTGACCAATGGCGCCGGAGCTGTTACAGGCTTCATGGGTAAGTTCCTGACGAATGGTACCCAGATGCTGGCGCTGAATATTTACAACACGGCTATTTCCAGAAACAACTATGCACTTGGACAGGCTAAGGCGATTCTGTTTTTTATCCTGCTGGCAATTGTCTCTGTTATTCAGGTAAGTATTTCTAATAAGAAGGAGGTCGAGATGTAATTATGAGCAAGAAATCTACAAGAGCAGTCTTAACCGCTGTTGGAATTCTGGTCGCGGTTTATATTTTATCTCCTTTCTATCTGGTATTGACCAATACCTTTAAGAATGCGAACGGCATTGTAGCGGACCCGGTTGGTTTTGCGGGCATGAGCTTTTCCCAGTTCGCTCAGAACCTTTCAAACGTAGTAAATAACTCAAACTTTAATTTCTGGTATGCATTTGGAACATCTGCGTTAATTACAGTCATTTCACTTGCACTGCTGGCACTCTTCGGCGGTATGGCAGCATGGATTATCTGTCGTAATAAGTCAAAATGGTCTACCGCAATTTATATGACCTTCATCGCATCCATGACGATTCCCTTCCAGGT
>ERZ781272.775-NODE-775-length-16392-cov-4.073759_pt1 | contig 16392 bp, 14 predicted proteins | sample MGYA00375850_ERZ781272 | MGnify/ENA primary metagenome ERZ781272 (study PRJEB29790, sample SAMN06051246) | human gut metagenome | host: Homo sapiens | place: USA: Cincinnati, Ohio | collected 2013-06-21 | study: EMG produced TPA metagenomics assembly of the Gut...
ACCCCATTCATTAGATAGTATACCACACTGTCTAACAAATGGGGTGCAGTTCAAAATTCCTTCCCGCTTTTTTGCTTTACTCTGTTCAGCCTAAGTCGGTGTGCAAACAAAGAGCATGACCGCATATGTTCCATGCTCTTTTAGGCTTTCCAGATTATCAGTTTCTAATTTTCCTTTTATTTACTCATCGCCGCAAATAACAAGCTCACGATGACAAAGAGAAGCAGTCCTGCAAAAATCAGATAGGCTGCAGGCCTTGCCATATTAAACGTCCAGCCCACGCCAAACCGCTTCTCCACCATCAAAGACGGGTCATCCGGATTATAGTAGATACAGCCGAGCTTCCAGTAACGGTCATCTTCTCTCGGGTCAATGCGGTCGGATTTGTGCATGGAGCGAATCAGACGGCTCCCTCCCTGTCCGGTATAAAAACTCAATGCCAGGGAACCGATTCCGACCAACACCATAAAGGAAACTGTCACCGGAGTCATCCATGGATAGGGAAGCAGCCCCAGCATCACCATCTGAACAAAGCTAAGCAGCAGCAGGGTACCGAATCCCATAATAGCAAGATAGCGGCACCAAAGGCGCTTGAACAGGAAAGAGGCACGTTTGCTCTCTTCCGGCTGGTCGGTACGGATAACCTTTTTGGAGCGGCTTGTCAGAATCAGCAAAACGGTAAATAGCAAAAGCATCAAAAGTTCGATTACAATGAGCTGATACAGGGAAAAAAAATTCTTCTCTGCATAGCCATTCACATTTCCGGCAAAATCCCAGTGAGCGGGGATTTTATTTTCCAAAGCCGGTTCTCTCCACAGGGTGATTCCGGCCGTTATCGCAATCAACAGGACATGGGGAACATACCACCAGGCGGAGATCAGCTTTGGATGGGGCGTCATATCGACTGCGATATGCTGCTCTATCGTATAGGTAATTTCATGCGTTTCCTTCATGCGCTTTGCCCGGCGGTGGTACCAGAGATAGACCGCTATTTCGAGCACCAGATATCCCACGATAGCAGTCACGAAGGATATCTCTTCATTCAGCCAGGACAACCGGGTGGTCAAAACCCAAAAGCCCGCGCATAATGCACCCGCTCCCAGGCATAACAGCATATAATTCCTGCGCATAGAGCGAACTTTTTCAAGGTCTACCGCAGAATCCGGAAAAAACACGCCGAACACATCATTTTTTCGGATAAGATAGGGCGTGAACGAACAGAGAAGAACCAGCACCGCAAACGTGCTGCCGTTTATCAGCCAGTACATCATCCCTGCTCCTTCCCTTTTCCCTCAAGCTCCTGCAAAATCGAGCCGCACGCCTCACCAAGGCGCTCGGCCGGAATTCCCTTGGAATATCCTTCAATCAGCAGAGTGCGAAGACGCAGGTAAAGGTCTTCCCCGTACTCAGAATCAGCCTTTGCCTTACCGGTCACGACAACTCCTTTGCGCTGGTGCACACTGACATAGCCCTCCCGTTTGAGGATGCCATACGCCTTGTTGACCGTGTGCATGTTGATGCCTAGTTCCCCGGCAAGCTGGCGTACCGAAGGGAGGGAGTCCCCGTTTTTGAGCTCTCCTTTGACAATTGCCTCGATGATTTTATCCATAATCTGCTGGTAAATCGGCGTTTTAGACAGCATATCCAGCTCTAAAATCATGGTATCCCCCCTCTTTCTGCTATATTCAAAGTATAACAGAGGCGTTATATACTGTCAAACCTTAATCCTCAAACAGCTCTTGTTGAAATTTCCGGAGCTTCTCCCTGCGCAGACGGGTTGCCTCGGCATCCACCTGTAAGACTCCGTTTTCCTCTTTCAGACAGTCGCCCTCCCGGACTTCTCCTCGAATCTGTCCGAGCTCAAACACCGCCTGAGACCCATTTTCTTCCTCGCACACGGCAAAGTGCCCTTCCTCGATTCGATCGATAATATATCGTTTCATCCTCAATTCCTCCTACTGTTCGGCCCTGATACTGATGTTTTTGCCATCCGTTGTAAAGACAATAGAGCCGTTTTGCTCGGTTGAATAATACGGCGTGTCTGTTTTAGAGAGCAGTTCGAGCGTTTCCTTGTGAGGATGCCCGTAAGGGTTGTCCTTGCCGCAGCAGATAACTGCGCACTGCGGGGACACCGCTTGGAAAAACTGCTCGCTTGAGGAGGTACTGCTTCCGTGATGTCCCATTTTCAGCACATCGCTGTCAAGCAAATCCGGATACCGCTTTACAAGATCCGCCTCCGCTTGCTTTTCCGCGTCGCCGGTAAATAAAAACGAGGTGTTCCCATAGGTGAGTTTGGCCACAATCGACATGTTGTTCAAATCATCGTAATCCTGTACCGGACCGAGAATCGTGAGGGTCACGCCATCTGCAATTGTGAGTGTCTCCTCGGCCTTGGCGGCCTTGATTTTCAGCCCCTTGTCCGCGGCTGTCTGCAAAACATCCTCATAGGTTTTCGACGTCGGGACGATATCATCCGGGATGCGAGGCATCATCAGCATACCGACCTCCATCTTCCGCATAACCTCGTCGAGCCCGCCGATATGGTCCGAGTGCGGATGAGTGCCGATCACATAGTCGAGCTTTTCCACCTTCTGTGTTTTTAAATAGTTCAGCACCGTCTCGCCCTTGCCGTTTTCCCCCGCGTCAATGAGGATCGTTTTGTCCTTTGCTTTGATCAAAATGCTGTCTCCTTGTCCGACGTCGATGAAATGCACCGAGACATCCCCGTCCACACCTTCAGACAGGGAGGACTGTCCGCCCTGGGAAGTGACCTTACCGGACAGCTCGCTCCAGGAAGGGATTCCCGGAATCGGAACATACTCGGATATGGTAATCAGGGCGGCGCACAAGAGTGCCGCCGCCCCTCCTAGCATCGAAAGCAGTTTCTTTTGTTTTCGTTTCATTGTTTTCCTCTCCCCTGCGTTTTGCCTTTTCCCGGAATTCCGGAGTTTCGTCCTGCTCCCCTGCGCGGGGCCTTGGAGTGATAGCGGGTAGTACGATGCTGCTTGCTCCGCTGCGGCATAAGCTGTTCAAGCAGCTTCTTTGTTTTCGCATCGGGGGCAATCAGGCAGTTTTCCCCGTGGCCGATCAAATCCGTCCGGTGCGCCTTGACAAGCGCTCGCACCACGATTTCCCGGTTCTGCGGACGGAAATACTGGAGTAGGGCGCGCTGCATCGCCTTTTCCTCCGGCGTACGCGGGACGTAAACTTCCTGCATGGTGTAAGGGTCAAGGCCGGTGTAGAACATGCAGGTGGAGACGGTTGCGGGCGTGGGATAAAAATCCTGCACCTGCTCCGGGCGGATATGGTTTTTCTTTAAGAAAAGCGCCAGTTCCACCGCACTTTTTAAGGTAGACCCCGGATGGGAGGACATCAGGTAAGGAACCAGATACTGTTCCTTACCCGCCGCCTTGGTCAGGCGGTAAAACTTTTCCTGGAATTTCTGGTACGTCTCGATGTGGGGCTTGCCCATTTTATCGAGCACCGCGGCGGCGCAATGCTCCGGCGCCACCTTCAGCTGCCCGCTGACATGGTGGCGCACGATTTCATCAAGGAATTTTTCATCCTTGTCAGCCACCACATAGTCGAAGCGGATCCCGGAACGGACGAACACTCGTTTTACTCCGGGAATCTCCCTTACTTTGCGCAGTAGATCGATGTACTCCGAGTGATCGACGACAAGCTGCTTGCACGGTGTGGGGGCAAGGCATTTCTTCCCCTTGCACATGCCGTATTTCTTCTGCTTTTCGCAGGAGGGACGTCGAAAATCCGCCGTCGGGCCGCCGATGTCGTGGATGTATCCCTTAAAGCGGGGATTGTAGGTCATATTGCGAGCCTCATTGAGAACTGACTGCTCGCTGCGGCAGGTGATATAGCGCCCCTGATGAAAGGCCAAAGCGCAGAAATTACACGAACCAAAACATCCCCGGTTGTGTGCGATGGAAAATTCCACTTCTTTGATAGCGGGAACGCCGCCTTGGGCCTCATAGGAGGGATGGTACATCCGCTGATACGGCAATGAGTAGACAGTATCCAGTTCTTTCTGCGTCAGCGGAGGCGCCGGTTTGTTTTGCAGCAGGTATTTCCCCTGACAGCGTTGGACAAGGTTGCGCCCGGTCATGTAGTCGTGTTCGTCGAACTCGAGCCTACTCGAGCGTGCATAGGCCACCTTGTCCATACTCACCTTTTCAAAGGAATCACATTCGAGGAATTTCTCCGGCAGATGTTCAAAATCCGTCACCACACAGGTGCCGAGGATATCGGTAATCTCTTTCACAGGCTCCCCTGCAGCAAGGCGCTTTGCAATCTCAATGGTCTGGTGCTCGCCCATGCCGTAGCTTAGGATATCCGCCCCCGAATCAAAGAGGATAGAGCGACGCACCTTATCATCCCAGTAATCGTAGTGGGCGAACCGGCGCAGAGAGGCCTCGATCCCCCCAATGACGATGGGAACGTCGCCGTAGGCCTCCCTTATCCGGTTGCAATAGACAATGACCGCCCGGTCCGGGCGCTTCCCCGCCTGATTGCCTGGGGAATAGGCGTCGTCATGCCGCCGCTTTTTCGCAGATGTATAGTGCGCTACCATGGAATCGATATTACCCGCGCTGACCATGAAGCCGTATTTTGGCCTGCCAAAGCGTTTGAAATCCTCGCAGTTCTTCCAATTCGGCTGGCTGAGCATCGCCACCTTATACCCCTGCGATTCGAGCAGGCGGGAGATAATCGCCGCCCCAAAGCTCGGGTGGTCGACGTATGCGTCTCCGGAGACATAGACAAAGTCCGGCTGTTCCCAGCCGCGCTCGAGCATCTCCTGCCGGGTAATCGGTAAAAAATCGGTCATATGCTGCTCCTTTGATAAATCTGATTGTATGTAGATAGCGCTATTCCTCCTGCGAGAGGTTCATCTCCATCCACTGCTGCTTGGTCATGAGCACCTGGCGAGGCTTGCCGCCGCCCTCACTCGGACCGACAATACCCCTCTGCTCCATTTCGTCCACCAGACGGGCCGCTCTCGCATAGCCGAGACGCAGCCTGCGTTGGAGCATCGAGGTGGAAGCCTGCCCGGCTTCCACAACCAGTTCGATGGCCTGCGGGAGCATACCGTCGACCTCGTCAAAGCCTCCGCCGCCCCCGTTGTCGCCCTTGCCCTTTTCCTTGACAGCAAGGCGGTCTATCTCGGAGATAACGTCCTCGTCGTACTGCGCGGTTTTGGACTTCTTAATATATTCGACGACGCGTTCAATTTCCTTATCGCTGACAAAACAGCCCTGCACGCGCTTCGGCTTGGAAGAGCCCATCGGGTAAAAGAGCATATCGCCTTTCCCAAGCAACTTTTCCGCACCTCCTGAATCGAGAATGGTACGGGAATCCACTTGGGAGGATACAGCAAACGCAATCCGGCTCGGGATGTTCGCCTTGATGACGCCGGTGATGACGTCAACCGATGGACGCTGAGTCGCGATGACCAGGTGCATGCCGGCCGCGCGCGCCATTTGCGCCAGACGGCAGATCGCGTCTTCCACTTCATTCGGGGCCGCCATCATCAAATCCGCCAACTCATCGATGATGATGACAATCTGCGGCATTTTCTCCATGCCGTCAGTATGCTCCGCCAATTCGTTAAAGCCGCGGATGTCTCTGACGCCGTTGTCCGCAAACAGCTTATAGCGTTCCAGCATCTGAGTCACCGCCCAGTTAAGCGTTCCCGCCGCTTTTCGCGGATCGGTCACAACTGGAACGAGCAAATGCGGGATACCGTTATATACGCCCAACTCGACCACCTTCGGGTCGACCATCAGCAGTTTGACGTCCTCCGGACTGGATTTGTAAATCAGGCTCATGAGGATGGAGTTGATACACACGGATTTACCAGAACCGGTCGCGCCGGCAATCAGCAGATGGGGCATCTTGGCAATATCCGCCACCACGATTTTCCCGGCAATGTCGCGGCCAAGTGCAATCGTGACATTGCTCTTTGCATCGACAAACTCGTTGGAATCGATAATTTCCCGGATGGAAACCATGCTCTGTACTTTGTTCGGCACCTCAATGCCGACAGCGGCCTTATTTGGTATCGGTGCTTCAATACGCACCCCGGCAGCCGCAAGGTTTAATGCAATATCATCTGCAAGCCCGGTAATTTTGCTGATTTTTACCCCGGCGGAAGGCTGAAGCTCAAAACGTGTCACCGCCGGCCCTTTTGAGATATTGATAATCTTTGTCTGCACGCCAAAGCTCTTGAGAGTCTCGACCAGCCTCTCTCCCTTTCTCACCTCGTCGCTCAGATCGTTTTGGGAAGCTGCAGGAGGTTCATTGAGCAAAGTAATCGGCGGACCATATTCCTCCGCAGATTCCTCCAGCACGTTCGGGAGTTGTTCCGAGACCTGTTGCTCTTGCTCCGCTTTTGACTGCATCACTCCGATGGGCTGAGGGGATGAAGTAAATTCACGCAGAGGTTCATCCTCCATTCCATCCTGCGGGGCAATTCCAACCTTCTGTGCCAGCGAGAGATCCCGCTGCGCCTGTTCATCTTTTACCATATCCTGGTAGTTTTTAATGGCCCGGTCGATGGCCTCGTCAAATTCCGTCTGCTGCTCATGCGGCAAAATTACGCCGAGCTCCTTTTCCAGCGGGTTTTTCTCCTCTGCAGGTTCGGCTGATTCCTGCGGCATCTCAGCGGATACCACCTCAATCGGAGTAAACAAGTCCTTGACGGAAATCTCCTGGTTCTCCTCAACAGGAGAAGCGGACGGGTCCGTCGGGATACTCTCCGGCTGTGCCTGAGAGGTGATTTTGTCAAATTCAATACGAGGAGTGGATTCGACGACCGGCCGGGGTTCTGCTTTCGGTTCCCTGGAACCAAACAAGCCCAAAAACTGGCGTTTTGGGGTTTCCTCTGTCTTTTCCTGGGTGGCGGCCATCGGCACAGGGAGCTCTTTTGGCTGAGCGACAGCGGATGGCTGTTTTTTCGAATCCGGCCCCAAGTCGACGTCGATGTTAAAGCGGGCTTCTCTGGCGGCTTTGGCATCCTTATGAGCCTGCGCCTGCTCTATGTAGGTAGTCTCCAGCTGTTTGACGGGCTTGGAGACGGAGCGAAACAAATCGATGAGGGTAAACCCAGTAAAAATCATCAGGAACACAAATATCAGCAAAACTACCGTGATGCCTGCGCCCAAATTGCCAAAAAGTGCGGAGAGCGGCCACGCGACAAGCCCTGCTGCCACGCCTCCCCCTTTGAGTTTGATGCCGTTAGTATACAACGATGCCACTTTTTCAAAAAAAGTAGCGCCGGTAATTTCCGCAGAGCCGAAAATCTGAATGGCACTCGAAATCAGGATAAGCAGCAAAAACGCCTGTATCACCTTCATCCCGATGGCATGAAACGGCCGGTCAAGTGATGCAAGCACAGCGATATAAATCATCAGCGGGGCAATCAAAAACGCGCACGCCCCAAACAGGCCGAACATTGCATCATGGCAGAACTTCCAGACATTCTGCCCGGAAAAAAGCGTGAGCGCGGCAAACAAAATCCCCATGGCAAATAACACCACCGCCCAAAGCTGCTGACGGTGTTTGCGCATCTCTTCCAGCTGTGCCTTGGTCGGCCGCTTGGCGGCGGTCTTTTTGGAAGCTGCCGGTCTGCGGGTTGTCTTTCGTTTTTGCTGTGGCATCTTGCGCACCTCCACTACTGCCGGGACATCAATACGCTTTGTCCGGCAGTTTTCAAAGCGCAGATATGTAAAGCCCTCCCGCCTTACAGACGGAAGGAGGTCTACTCTTCAAAGGTCTTTTCCCGCTTCTCCTGAGATTTAATCGTTCCCAGTGCATAACGGGGATTCAGATAGTCTTTTGGGTTTGTAGAAACCACACGGCAGAGTGTTTCCTGTGAGCCGTCCGAACGAAAACCGAGATAGGCCGCACCCTGGGAATAATATTCCTCTGCCTGCTGTTTTTGCTCCCAGAGGACACACTGTTCCGGGATAATGGTATGCAAAATCACTTTGCATCCCCTTCTCTCTCTTCATCCGGCTCCTGCTTTTCCTCAATGAGCTCATAAAGCTTCTCAATAGCGTCGCTCAGTCCCCCAAGACTGTTAATGAGCCCTTCTTCCACTGCCTGTGTCCCATCAATCGAAGTACCAACATCCATCATCAACTGCCCGGTCTGCATCATCAGGGTTTCAAACCGGTCCGCGGAGATATCGGAATTTTCCGTCACAAAACTGACAATTCGCTCCTGCATCTTCTCAAAATAGGACAGCGTCTGCGGGACTCCAAGCACCAGACCGTTCATGCGCACTGGATGAATGGTCATTGTCGCAGTGGGGACAATAAAGGAATAGCAAGCGCTTACTGCGAGTGGGACTCCAATAGAATGCCCCCCGCCGAGAACCAGGGAAACGGTCGGCTTTTTCATCCCGGCAATGAGCTCCGCGATGGCAAGTCCCGCTTCCACGTCACCACCTACCGTGTTGAGAATGATGAGCAGGCCCTCGATATCCGGATCCTCCTCAATGGCCACAAGCTGCGGGATCACATGTTCATATTTGGTCGTTTTGTTCTGAGACGGCAGAATGTAATGCCCTTCAATCTGTCCGATAATGGTTAAACAGTGGATGACATGTTTCCCCTTGGTTGGAGTCACAGACCCCATGTCGATAATCTGCTGCGTCCGAGTGGAGTCCTCTCCCTCCCGTTCTTCGTTTTCTTTGGAGGGCGCAGTCGGCTGCGCCGGTTCATGAACATTCTGTAGGTTCTTTTTCTTGTTCTTAGACACGGTATCACACCTTTCTGGATTGCCGGAATGGCCGGTTTTCCCTAGTGTTCCCGCATCCGGTCTACCTATTCAAGGTGCTTCTGATACCATGCTCGATGACTTTACATAAGTATTTTTATTATATCATGTACCGGATAATTGTCAAACTGATTTCCAAGTTCGGATTCGTCAATGAACAGCAAAACAGCCGGAGAAAAAATCTCCCGACTGTGCGCATTCCGTATATCTGATTTCGAAAAAAATAGGAGAATATTCTATTCTAACCCGTTAATCTTCGCAGGGTCAACGTAGAAAGAGTACATCGTCAGTAAAAAAACGGTGAGGCTCGAACCTATCATGCATCCCATCCAAACATGCGATAATTCAAGTCCTTCTCATACTACAGGGAGAAACAAGTCTCAGCCATCGGAATAATCAGGAAAAAAAGAAATGAGGACGGCTGATAATAACCGTCCTCTTCCAGAATGAGTAAAAACAAGCATCCCGGTAAGGGATGGCTGCCGCTTATTCTTTTTGACTGTACTGTTCTCCAAGCGCCCTGTCGTAGGTAATAAGATCCAACGTGGAATCCGGTTTGGAACCCATACTATAGGTGTAAATGGGCGTCTTTTCCATTTCGTCTTTCATCGTGTTGATAAAAGATGTAAGCGGAAGTCCCGCAGCGCTTGCCACATTGGTTGGTATGTAAAACGCGGAGATCTCATCACTTTTGAGCGCGGAGTAATCGAAATTGTAGTTCGCCCACACCAGATAGCTCTGCTCATAGATGATATGGCTTTCCCCATTAGCCACTCCAAGATTTTCATACACGTCGCATTCGCTGCTGAAAAACGGCATATGGTCCCCGATGAATACGACGACGGTCGGCTCATCCAGTTTTCTGAGGCCGTCGATAAATTTGCCAAGCTCCTTGTCCGTGTGGTTGACACCTTCGAGATAGTAGTCGAGCTCCTGGTCGCCTCCCTGCTCTCCTTCCGCCTTGTATGGCTCATGGTTTTGCATGGTCGTTGCATACAAGTAGCTTGGCGCTTCGTTTTTCTTGAGCAATTCGGTCAGCTGCTCAAAGACCACCTTGTCGTCCGTGTAGGTGCGAAAAGGCTCATCCGGCACGGTCAGGTCGTCCTGAAAAATCATCTGATCAAACCCATAGGTGCTGTACACCTTGTCTCTTCCATAAAACGTACTGCTAAACGGATGGACATAGGCGGTGTCATATCCAAGGCCCTTAAAGTAGCGGGCAAAAGTGGCCTGTTCCCTATTCTCATCGAGAATATCATGCGGTACCAGTGCGTTGTTGAGCGAACGTACCGGCAGGCCGAACATCAGCTCAAATTCAGTGCGCACAGTCGCCCCGCCAAAGGTCGGTACGACCGCCTTGCCGAGAAACCCCTCATTTCCAAGGCGGTCATAGTTTTCATAAATGGAATCATCGACATTCAGAGAATCAAACTTACGGAAATCAGAGAAGGACTCCGACATAATAAAAATGACATTCGGCTTGACGTCGGTCTTGGCTTCCATCGCCGGAGACAGGGCATTTTCCACGGTTTTTTGAGAGTAATTCTTAGGCTTTTTGACTGAATTTTCCACCTTCTCTACCGTCGATTGGGTCAGATAGGCAATCATATAGTTGTTTTCAAATTTCTCATTTTCCGTAAAGGTGTTTACGCTCGGTTCCCTTGCCACCTTGAAGACGTCGAACACTTCGTTTGACACCTGCGGGATAAACAAAAACAGGCAGACCGCCGCGCAGCAGCCAAGCAGCCCGCAAAGGCGATAACGCAGCCTTACCTTGAGCTTGACGTCGAGCAAAAAGGTGACAACGACCATTGCAAAGAGCAGGACAAAGTTAAATACCAGCTCTTTTGTCAAAAACAGGGTTGCAAAACGCGCAACATCTCCTGCCTCCCCAGCAAGCGCCAAGTCGGAAAAGGAAAAATGAGAGCCGCTTGTTTGATATTTGAAAAACTCCACACAGGACAGGATGTAAAGGATCAGTCCATCCGTCAGCACGGCAATCCACGCCTTTTTCACCAGCATGATGATCGCCGTAAAAACTACAGCAGATACCAGAATGTCAAACACAAAGATATTAAAGCTGTGCAACAAAAACTGGAACATCCCCGTCACACTCTGCACATGATTGTATTCCGTCATCAGTACCAGTAGAATCGGGATCAGAATTAAAATCGGGGTGTTGAATTTTTGATATTTTTCTCCGCACGATGCACGAAATTCTTTCAGGCGAGTATGTCCCGCGTTGATTCGCTGCATCATCGACATGGTTTCCTCTCCCCTTTTGAAACAGTAAAAACGCAGGGAATCTTCCCTGCTCTTTTGCTCCATTATACCCCCGTCACTCCGCAAAAACAATAAAGGAAGTCTTAAAAAAGCTTAAGACTCCCTTTATAAATCCTGTCAGAGACAGCAGTTTTTTCCTACTGGTTCCCGTATTCTTTCGTCAGAAGCGTATAGGTAGATTGCCTCCTGTCCATCAAAAACGGGACCTTGGAACGGCAGACCGGCACGTCATCCAGATCCACCGTGTGCACAAGCACATACTCCTCATGCAACGGAGCCTCCGCGATAATTTCCCCATGCGGGTCGGCAATTTTATTATTGCCGAACATCGTGACGTCTCCCTCGGTACCGATCCGGTTGGTTCCCGCCACAAAACAGGTGTTTTCCATGGCACGCGACATAAAGTAGACGTCCCATGCATGCTTATCATTGACATTGAATGCGGACGGACACAAAATCAGCTCCGCACCCTGTAAAGCAAACATCCTTGATACTTCTGGGAACCCGCCGTCGTAGCAGATCATGACGCCGAATTTGCCGAAATCCGCTTCAAAGACGGGATACTCAAAGCCCATACGGAAATGGTAGCGCTCAAGCGCCCACAAATGCGTCTTGTTGTAAGTACCCATCAGCTCGCCTTCGCGGCCGATGACAATCGCCCCGTTGTATATGACGCCCGGCATATCGCTGCATAGGGCAATCGGCGCGACGACGTACATGCGGTAGCGTTTTGCCACCTCGCTGAGTCTCTGATACGTGGGTCCGTCCGCAGGTTCTGCGAGCAAAGGATATTCGTCCCCGATGATGCCCGGATGATAGCCGGTGGAGAACAGCTCCGGCAGACAGGCGATATCTGCATGCTGTTGCCCCGCGCGCTCAAGCAGTTCCACTCCTTTTGCAAGGTTGAATTCCTTATCCTTTAGGCGGCAGTCCATCTGGATGAGGGCAAGCGTTACTTTTCTGGCCATGGCGCAGTCCTCCCCTTTATTTCTGGCCCAGAGTCTGGAAGCGCTTGAGGTCTCCATACAGGCTGAGCAGGTGGTTGTATTCCTTCTCGTCATAGAAATGGCATTTGCCACCGGTATACATCTTGGCAACTTCCAGCGCATAACGCGCCGCTTCCTCGACATCCACCGGATGGCTTGCGCCGGTCGCACAGCCCGCAACGGAGGACTCCGTCGTGATGGCGACGCCGACGACCGGAGCACTTGTGGAAGTAGCAGGCTGGAGAATGCTGTTGACATGGTAGACATCATTGCCGTACGGAGTGATATCCTGGATGGAAACCGGGAACACCTTGGCCAGTTCGCCGGTCGTGGTGGCCATGATATCCGCCAGATCCTCGCTCACCTTGAGGACATAGCCCTCCTTGATGGTCGGGGTAATGGAAAAACCGCGATGGTTGAAAATCTTGTTGCCTTTGGTCGTATCGATGGAGAGGATGGCTTCCATCTTTTCGTCCACCTCATATTGGTTCATCAGCTCCATATCAATGCAGGAGCCCATGAACGGAACCGGGTAGTGCTCGCTTGTCGGGGCGTCCGGGTCGACATGGGTGCAGACAATGACGTCGCCTTCGAGCTGGTCGCCGTACGCCTGCATCTCGATGAGCTTAAGCGCCACAGTCAGAGCAGCAAGCGCGCCGTCGCCGTCTGATACAAAACCGGTGACCTCCGGGCGGGCGCCGAGTCCGCCGAGCCTGCCGATGACGCCCATGGTCGGAGCAGTTCCGCCGTTCCTCTGCCCGTTTTTGCCCGGAATAATGACCTTGACGGCATCCGTCGCGCCGTTCCCCTGGCTGAGGGTGTTGACCTCCACATTCTTTGCGCCTTTGCTCTTAAGCAACTGTGCAATCTTCTCCCCGCTCGCATCCGGACGGTCGAGGACGTCAAATAACTCCATTACCTGTTTTAACAGCATAGTCAATCTCTCCTTATTTCTCTTACAAAGGGCTAGTCCACCTCCCCAAGGTATTCCTCCAGACAGATACCCTTGCTCATAATCTCCTGTGCAGCCTCCACGCCGACATAACGGTAATGCCACGGCTCAAAGATAATTTTTGTGATATCCTCCTTATCCTTGGGAAAGCGGAGGATAAACCCGTAATCCGCAGCGTTAGCCTTAAGCCACTGCGCTGCTGCGGTGTTTTCATAACCATCGTCCAAAGTCTGATAGGACGGGGTGACGATATCGAGGGCAAGGCCCGTCTGATGTTCACTCGTACCGGGGATTGCCACGATCGTCGCGGCGATTCGTTCCGCCTCCGCCTGGCTGTTTCCCTGATTCAAATACTCCTGCACCTTATTATTGTACAGGCGCTTCTGAGTAGAAATCGGCCGGTAGGCTGAGCAGACAAGCAAATCGACCCCATCCGCCTTTGCGGCGGCAATCATCTCTTTGGCAGGGCCGACGGCACGGGAATCCATCGTGTAACCCTGAATCGGGGCCTCCGTGATGGAAAAATCATCCGGAAGCCGGTGGGTCGGGTTCGCCAATACCAGCTTCCAGTCCCCGTCGACTTTCGTGACCGGGATGGAGGAAGCTGGAGAACCCTCCGTAGAGACCTGCGGGGTTTCCGGCTTGCTCTCTTCACTCGAAACAGGGGCTTGAGAAGATTCCGCCATTTGCTCCGAAGATACGCCGGATGGTACGGAAGAATTTCCACTTGTCAAACTGCTGGAATCCAAAGAAGAGTTGTTTTCCGCCTGATCGGAGGGATTCCACAGGATAATTGCAATAATCAAGGCAATACAGACAACGGCAACCGCTGAGATAATAAAAATCAAACGGTTCCGCTCGTTACGTTTTCTTTTGTTGAAATTGTTTATTTTCTTTGGCATATCGTCCCTCTTAACTTAAATACAAAAATTCTGGATATAACGGTCAAGTGCTTCTTGGATGATGCGTTTTGCCTCCTCAGCTCCGCTCATCTCATTAACCGCAGTTGTTTTGTTTTCAAGTGCTTTATATACGCTGAAGAAATGGCGCATCTCCTCAAAAATATGGCTTGGCAACTCACTGATATCTTGGTAAGAATTGTAGGTAGGGTCATTAAACGGGATAGCAATGATTTTCTCATCGTTTCTGCCATTGTCAATCATCGAAATAACGCCGATGGGATAACACTGTACCAAGGTGAGCGGCTCAATTGGTTCCGAGCAGAGGACAAGGACATCCAGCGGGTCGAGGTCGTCACCGTAGGTACGGGGAATAAACCCATAGTTCGCCGGATAATGCGTAGAGGTATAGAGTATCCGGTCAAGCATGATAAGGCCAGTTTCCTTATCCAGCTCATATTTTTTCTTGCTTCCCTTTTCTATTTCGATTACTGCAATGAAGTTGTCCACATTGATACGCTTTGGGCTGATATCATGCCAAATGTTCATACAATTACCTCCTAATTGTTCCTGAAACAGCCGGGCGGCAGGTCCGTTTTCCCTGAAGGCGGGCAACAACAAACCTGTACCCTTTGTGATGTCATCCCTATTATAGCAGATTGACGACTGCTTAAAAAGGGGATGACCCAATTTTCTTTTTCCTTTTCGAGGAGTGTTCACTGCATAAAGACAGAAAATATCTTTTATCTTTGTAAGAAATACATATTGAAACGCCTGCATGGAGGGAATATAATAGAATCCGACAGGCAAAGCGCACTGTTTTTCTGCTAACAGGCCCCTTTGCCGCGGGTATATGACTTGGGTAAATTATATTAAAACAGATGGGAGAGCACACTTATGGCAATGATTGACAAAATCAAAGACGCAAAGCGCGTTCTTGACGAAGTAGTTCGTGAAACCGCGCTGATTCCCGCGCCCGCCATCAATCCGGATGCGGAAATCTACCTCAAATGCGAAAACCTTCAATTGACAGGCTCCTTTAAGGTCCGAGGTGCGTATTACCGCATCGCCAACCTGACGGAGGAAGAAAAATCTCATGGCGTGATTGCCTGTTCTGCCGGCAATCACGCACAGGGTGTTGCACTTGCTGCACAGAAATTCGGCATCGGCGCGACCATCTGCATCCCGAGTGTTGCACCGCTTTCTAAAATTATGGCGACTAAGAGCTATGGCGCAAACGTTGTACTGTGCGACGGGGTATATGACGACGCCTATGCAAAGGCTGTCGAAATCCAGAAAAACGAAGGCCGTACTTTTATCCATCCCTTCAACGATGAAGATGTAATCGCTGGACAGGGTACCATCGGACTAGAAATCCTAAAACAGCTCCCGGATGCGGATGCAGTCATCGTCCCCATCGGCGGAGGCGGACTCATCTCCGGTGTTGCCAGCGCCATCAAGGCCATCAACCCGAACTGCAAGGTCTACGGTGTGCAGGCCGCCGGCGCTCCTTCCATGAAAGAGTCCCTGGATGCCGGGAAAATTGTCACTCTGGATTCCGTCAACACCATTGCGGACGGTATCGCGGTAAAAACCCCAGGTACTCTCACCTTTGATATCTGTTCGCAGTGCGTCGATGAGGTCGTGACCGTAACCGAAGAGGAAATCTCTGTCGCAATCCTCACCCTGATTGAAAAGCAAAAGACCGTTGCAGAAGGCGCAGGCGCGACAACCGTCGCCGCAGCAATGTTTCATAAGGTGGATATCAAGGGGAAGAAAGTCGTGTGCGTCGTCTCCGGCGGAAACATTGACGTTAACATCCTCTCCCGTGTCCTGAACAAAGGCCTGATCAAATCTGGCCGTCTGCTCGAAATCACAACGGAAATTGTCGACAAGCCAGGCCAGCTTAATACCCTGCTCAGCCTGATTTCCAGCACCGGCGCGAATATCCTCTCCATCAACCACAACCGCTACACAGCGGATTTGAGCGTCAACATGTGCCAGGTCAACCTCGTACTCGAAACCAAGAGCCCGGAGCATGTCCAGAACATCTACGAGTTGCTTGAGGCAAACGGCTACCACCACAGCTAAATTGTTTTAAGGAGAATCCCCTTCCGAATCTGGAAGGGGATTTTTCTTGCCCATAATCCTGATAATCGATTGTCCCTTGCCGTCTCGCTGAAAACTTATATCTTTTTGAGGGCAGCCATTTTCGCATCGCTTTCACAAGGACTTTCTCTGCATAACCTTCGGCTGCTTATACTCTGGGAGCACCTGGCTCCCTCACCTTCAGCCGGTTCTCAAACGCCTCCTGAGATATCATTTTCCGATAGATTGCCAGCAGTTCCTCTCGCAGCTGCTCGTCCGGATAATCTCCCTCGCATGGGAGATACATGATGTCGTAATCTACGTCGAACAGCACGCTTGTAAGCGAGGTTTTCCGCACACCGCTGCGCGCATAAAAGTCGATACGCCGGGG
>ERZ781272.777-NODE-777-length-16384-cov-5.185253_pt1 | contig 16384 bp, 19 predicted proteins | sample MGYA00375850_ERZ781272 | MGnify/ENA primary metagenome ERZ781272 (study PRJEB29790, sample SAMN06051246) | human gut metagenome | host: Homo sapiens | place: USA: Cincinnati, Ohio | collected 2013-06-21 | study: EMG produced TPA metagenomics assembly of the Gut...
AATATATCCGGAGGAAGTAAGTGGTATCCCCGGCCGGAATAAGTCTGGCCGGGGATGATTTCATTATTTTGCGGCTAATCTATTTTGTACTTATAGTATAACGCCAAAGCCTGTGACAAGAGTAAGGTCAAGGCCCTCTTCAGCAAAATATCCTTCTTCAATTGCAATATACTGCGGTGCATAGAAAATGGAGTGAGCCACTTCGTTCAGTGTCACCTTTGTCAAGGTATCATCTTTTTCTTCCGCAAGGGCTGTAACAGGCAGGGCAGTAACTGCCAGAATGGCAGCCACCACTGCCGCAAGCCATTTCTTTTTCATATGATATCCTCCTGATGTTTCATTTTTGCCCTTTCATCCTATGATATGGAGGAGTGGAAAAAAGGTGACAGAAAAAGAAATGTTAAAAATTCGGGATTTTGTTGAAAGAATCCGGGATTTTTATTATTGACAGTTGTTTTTGAATATGACACTATGATAATAATTATGGAAGATCACAGGGGGAATTCAAATGACGGATCAAAGACAATGCGGCGTGCTGCTGCCCATCAGCAGTCTGCCGTCCAAATACGGAATCGGATGCTTTTCCAAAAGTGCTTATGAGTTTGTTGATGCCTTGAAGGAGGCCGGGCAGAGCTTATGGCAGATTTTGCCGCTCGGACCTACCAGCTATGGAGATTCTCCATATCAGTCCTTTTCGACCTTTGCCGGAAATCCTTATTTTATCAGTCTGGAGGACTTGATCGGGGAAGGCGTTCTGACAAAGGAGGAATGCGATTCGGTAGATTTCGGAAGCAAAAAAGACTGTGTGGACTATGCGAAAATTTACAAAGGAAGGACCACTCTTCTGCGCAGAGCATACGAGCGCAGCAATATTAACGAAAATTCTGCATTCCACAGATTCTGCGAAGAGCAGTCTGGCTGGCTTGAGGATTATGCGTTGTTTATGGCAGTAAAAGACCGGTTTGGTGGAAAGCCCTGGAGCGAATGGGCGGAGGATATCCGTCTTCGTTGGCAGTATGCATTGGATTATTACCGCAGAGAGTTGTATTTTGAGATTGAATTCCAGAAATATATGCAGTTTCAATTCCGGGAGCAGTGGAAAAAACTGAAAGCCTATGCCAATGAGAGAGGAATCCGTATTATCGGGGATATTCCTATTTATGTTGCTATGGACAGTGCAGACAGTTGGGCGAACCCCTGGCTGTTTAAGCTGGACGAGCTGAATCAGCCGACGCAGGTAGCAGGATGCCCGCCGGATGGTTTTTCTGCTACCGGGCAGCTATGGGGAAATCCTTTATATAATTGGGAAGTACACAGGCAGTCCGGCTTTGATTGGTGGGTAAAGCGTATTGCGCATTGCTTTGACATGTACGATGTGGTACGTATCGATCATTTCCGTGGATTTGATGAATATTATGCAATTCCCTTTGGGGATGCGACAGCCGAAAACGGCTGGTGGGAAAAGGGTCCCGGGATGGACCTGTTCCGGACGATTTCCCGGCGGCTTGGAGAAAAGGACATTATTGCGGAGGATTTGGGATATATGACAGACACAGTCAGACAGCTTGTTGCAGACAGCGGATATCCGAACATGAAGGTCATTGAGTTTGCCTTTGATGAAAGGGATACGGGAAATGCAAGTGATTATCTGCCGCATAATTATCCAAGAAACTGCGTCGTTTACACTGGCACTCATGACAATGAGACGCTGGTTGCCTGGCTTCGCAATATTACATCCGCAGAACGGAGAATGGTGAGGGAATATGTAAATCATCCGGAGGGGACGGATAAGGAAATCTGCAAGGCGCTGATCTGTCTTGTTATGCAGAGTGTAGCAAATCTTTGTATTATACCGATGCAGGATTACCTGGGGTTGGACAATCGTGCCCGTATCAATCAGCCTTCCACACTTGGCAAAAACTGGAAATGGAGATTGAAGGAGGGACAGTTTTCAAAAAAACTCCGCAGAGAAATGGCAGAGCTTGCGCGGAGATACGGAAGATTCTGAGAAGAAGGCCTGAAAGAACATATTTGTATGCGGGACAGGAAGAGCAGCAGAAGGACGGAGTTTTCAGCTTCGTCCTTCAATTTTTGCAATGCCGATTCCCAGGGCGTCCATGCCGACATGACAGGCAATACTGCAGGAAAGCGGTGTATAATAGACGTTGTATTCGGGAAAGGCTTCCTGTACAGCTCTGCGCCATAATTCTGCATCCTCAGGATGTTCAAAGGTGCCGGCCGTGGCAATTTGCAGATGCTTTGGAGAAACATTCCGGAAACGTTTGTCCAGATCGTCTTTTAATGCATCAATCATTTTTTTTTGGCTGTGCTTGATTCCGCGGACCTTTGCAAAGGCATCCAGCTTATCACCCTGAATAGTAAGTACGGGCTTTAGATTGATAACTGTGGCAATGGCGGCGGCAGCAGGAGTGATTCGTCCGCTTTTTTTCAGGTATTCCAAAGAGTTTACAGTAATATAGATGCTGCACTCATAAGCATTGGCCTCCAGCTTTTTCCTGATTTCCTCTGCGGAGCAGCCGCAGTCTGCAAGGTATTTGGCATCTATAACAGATTCTCTTAAAGAAAAGGAAATCCTGTGATTATCCACTACCTGAACCCTGGAACCGTATTCTGCAGAAAGCTGAACTGCATTGTGGCAGGAACCGCTTAAACCACTGGACATTGGGATGTACAGGAGTTCATCGTAACCGCCTTTCAGGATTTCGTCCCACATATCCGTAACAAATCCTGGAGACGGCTGTGAAGAAGAAATATTTTTGCTCTGCTTCATGGCCTCATATAATTGGGCATGAGTAACGTCAATGCCTTCCAGGTAGCTTTCTTCCCCGATGATGACAGGCATCGGGAGGATATGGATACCGAGCTGTTTCCCTTCTTCCACGCTGATTCCGCTGTTTGTGTCTGTTAAAATTGCTGTGTGCATAACATTCTCCGTTTCTAATTCCTGCTGTAGCAGTGTTTTGATTGACAAGCAACTGAAATATGCTAAGATAAATGTGGTACAAGTGTATCACATCGGGAGGAATGGTACAAGAAGCGGATGTGAGACAAAATTAAGAAAATTGCATCAGGTGGAAGCAGGTACAGAGACGGAATGGATAAGAGAAAAGAAGCAAATATCAGGGTTAAGACGAATATTACAGAAGCATTGTTTGCCCTAATGCATGAAAAAAGTTTTTCAGACATTACAGTGACGGAGCTGATCAGGAAGGCCGGTGTTGCCAGGGCATCTTATTACCGGAATTATGATTCCATGGAAGATGTATTGATCACACTTGTGGAATATGTGCTGAACAGCTTCAGGAATGAGGCAGAGTATGATTTGACGGATTATTTTTCTTATCAGAATGTTCTGCGGTCGTTTCAATATTTCAAAATGTACGGAACGTATGTGCTGGATATGTATCAGTCCGGATTTGGATCCCAACTGCTGGAAGGACTGAATCAATTTCATGAGGATATTGCCGGAACGATGTCCGTAAATTCCATTGATAAATATAAACTGTACATTTATATGGGAGCTCTTTTTAATACGGCACTTGTGTGGCTTAAGGGCGGAACCAGAGAGAGCGTGGAGGATATTACGGCGGTGTTCTGCCGTGTAATTGGTATTACATAAGAAGTGGGGTCATGCATGGTCTTTGGCTTTCTGTTTTCAGTTATAAGACACCTCTGCTCCTCAAATGCATATGAATAAAGAAAAAGGCTTTTTTATGGTATATGAGACTTATGTGCCTGTCATAGGCACGATTATAAATATTTCCAGAGGAAATGACTGCTGCAGTCATATGATGACCCTGGGTACGGAGAATGGAATTACAAATTTTATCATAGATTCGGAAACCCGGGTGATCGACAACAGACGGCTTCGGGTTGGAATGCGTGTGGCTGCATTTTATGACAGCAGTCTGCCGGTACCGTTGATCTTTCCTCCCCAGTACCGTGCGCAGATGATCACATTGCTTGGCAGAAACGAGCAGGTAGTTCTGAAGCATTTTGACCGGAATCTGCTTGCAGAGGATGGCTCCCTGCAATTAAATATTGCCGGAAATATCGTAACGGAAACGATAAATGGGCAAAGCTTTGACTGTGATTTGGGTAACCGGACACTGCTGGTCTATTATACGACCACGACCAGGAGTATTCCGCCACAGACTACACCCAGGAAGATTGTTGTACTGTGCTGATTTTTCCTGAATAAAAAAGAGAAGCTGGCGTTTGAAAACTTCTGGAATTTCCTGGTATTGGTATTGGCAAAAACACAAATATGGTGTATCATTACCTATAGAAATACTAGGAATAAAGGAGGGCATTTATGTATAAGCTGTGGGAGGCATTAAAAGAGGCCAGAAAATACAAATGGGTAGAGCTGTCGCATTCCCTGAGTAATGAGAGTCCTTACTGGGCAGGAATTCCGGAGGGTTCTGTAGAATTAGCAAAAACCTGTTTTGACTGGGGAAACGAGATGCTGGAATGTTTGATTCAGACCTTTAAATTTCCGGGTCAGTTTGGTACACATATCGATTTTCCGGGGCACTTTATAAAAGACCGTGAACTGTCTGAAAAATACGGAGTGGGGGATCTGATCTTCCCACTGTGTGTGGTAGATGTCACAGATAAAGTAAAAGAGAATCCGGAATACGCAGTAACGGTAAAGGACATTAAGGAATATGAGGCAAAATATGGAGAAATTCCTGACGGGGCCTTTGTAGCCTTGTATACAGGCTGGTCAGAGAAATGGCCGGATATGGATGCACTTTCCGGAACCGATGAGGAGGGCGGAGAGCATTTTCCGGGCTGGTCTCTGGAAGCACTGAAATATATCTATGAAGAAAGAAATGCTGCAGCAAACGGGCATGAGGCCCTTGACACGGATGCTTCCGCAGCGGCTGCGGCGGCGAGCGACCTCGCATGTGAAAGATATGTACTTGCGCAGGGCAAACTTCAGGTGGAAGTGCTGACAAATCTTGACAAGGTAGCGCCGGCGGGAGCAGTGATCCTTGTATCCTATCCACGGTTTGAGGGGGCGACAGGTCTGCCTGCAAGAGTATGGGCGATTACGGAGTGACAGAATATGAACGCTGATAAACTGATAGAAAATATGATTGATCAGATTAAGGAAGCACAGATCAAGCTGGGATATGTGAAGGAGACGGTTCATTTATATTATCCGGCAGCGTCCTTAAATACACTGACAGGTCTGCATGCAGAGGATGCGGAGGAGCTGGCGGGGATTCTTAAGAGAGAACCGGCTTTTTCAAAGACAGTGCTTGGCCCGCTTAAATTTTCTGTCCATAAGGGAAGGATTGAAGTCTGCATACCGCCGGAGGGCTCGGAATATGTACAGCATAAGGTAGAGAATCCTGCCTTTTTGGTTGATATGATAAAATTGTTCAGTGAATATCATAGCTGTAAGGTGGCCGATGTATGCGGGGTTTTTGATAAATACAGTGCGGATTACGTATGCGAAAAAATGCCGGATGGGATGGATTTTGATTATGTGCTGTATTTCAGGGACAGCCGGATTGATGCATATTATTACTGTATAAAGGAAGAAATGGGACATACGATTTATCATCGTTTTACAAAAGAGGATTATCAAGAATTGTTCAAATGAACCCGCACCGTCCTGTGAGAGGATTTATCTGCGTCAGAGCGTGGGGCACAGCGGATAAAACTTCACAGGGCGGCAACGGTAACCGCCCAGGTATTTGCAGGCACTTGTTCAATCGTCAATCCTTCCGCCACATCGCCGCCTGAGTACGCCGCCCCGATTGCATAGTCGAAATCTCCTTCCAACGGATTGTCAAAACATATACCGGCAATTGCATCTCCGAAAATGTTTTCCGGATGGACATATTTGCACAAAGTATCAATTGTTCCCTCCGCTCCACATGCTGCCCATGTTGCATGGATATTCTTCTGGCTGATTTCCTGACCGCCCCCGTATCCGGCCCGTTTGGCAATGATCTCAAAGCCTTCTCGTTTTTCAATTCTGTAATTCATTGTTGTTCCTCCGTAACCATAGTATAGGAAACCGGCAGCGGCTTTTCCTGATATTGTATGCTTTGCGCTGTTAAGTTTCAATTATTTTTTTCTGCTTACATTTGGATAAAAGGTTGGGATGAGAGTTTGTTACCCATTTTTTTTGTTTTGTAAATTATACATGGCGCGTTACAGGAAAAACTGATATAATAAATCCAATGCTGTATTAAAATAGAGAAAGATATAAAGGAAGCATAATTGTGAACAATAAGAATCGAAAATTACAATTGATTGCCCGTTTTTTTACCGGCGCGAAGAAATACTTTCTGGCGGCGGTGGCGGCTTCTTTCATGACCACCATACTGAATTCCCTCACCCCGCAGATATTCCGTTTTACCATTGACTCTGTGCTGGGTGATAACAAATATCCGTATCTGGCAAAGCATCTGTGGGTGATGGCGCTGATTCTCGTCGGAACGGCGCTTTTGTCCGGCTGCGCCATGTTTGTGAGTCGTTATCATACGGCCCGGGCCGGAGAAAATTTTGCGGAAAATATGCGAAGGGCTCTCTTTGCCCATGTGCAGAAGCTTCCCATGAGCTGGCATGACAGGAACCAGACAGGTGATATTATTCAACGGTGTACTTCCGATGTGGAGGTTATCCGGAATTTTGTGGTGACTCAGCTTCTGGAAGTGTTCCGTACCGTATTTCTGGTGGGGATTTCTTTTGCCATGATGGTTTCCATGAATGTGAAGCTTTCACTGGTTGTCCTTTTGTTTGTGCCGGCAGTGGTGGCGTATTCGGCTGTTTTTTACCGGCTGATTGCCCGCAGGTTTACAGATGCGGACGAGGCGGAGGGAGAGCTTTCCACAGTGGTGCAGGAAAACGCAACCGGAGTCCGGGTGGTGCGGGCTTTCGGAAGAGAAAAATATGAGATGGATCGTTTTCGGGAAAAGAATGATGCTTTTGCCAGATTGTGGATTCGCCTGGGCACCCTGTCCGGGCTTTACTGGGGAGTGGGTGATTTGATTACAGGCTTACAGGTGGTTGCGGTCATTGTGCTGGGCGCGGCGGAAGCGGTGCACGGCAGTATTTCCGTGGGGGAGTTTGTGGCCTTTGCATCTTATAATACAACCCTTGTGTGGCCCATCCGCGGGCTGGGGCGAATACTTTCCGATATGAGCAAGGCAGGCGTTTCTTTTGAGCGTGTAGATTACATTATCAGGGCGCAGGAAGAGGGCTATGCACCGGCAGGGGAAACGGAAGAGGCCGGCAGAAGGGATGATGAGCCGGAACGTACAGCATTTGCACACACATCCGCTGGCACTGTGCAGGGTACATATGATATCACATTTGAGCATGTAAGCTTTGCTTATGAGGACGGACATCAGGTACTTTCCGATGTTTCCTTTCACGTTCCGCAGGGAACCACCTTCGGCATTTTGGGGGGTACGGGCAGCGGAAAATCCACGGTTGTGCAGTTGTTAAGCCGCCTTTACAGGCTGGACAGCGGAAACAGCGGCATCCGCATTGGAGGGCGGCCTGTTGAGGAGATTCCTCTGGAGGAGCTTCGCAAAAATGTGGGCATGGTTTTGCAGGAGCCGTTCCTTTATTCCAGAACCATCGGGGAAAACATCAGGGCAGCCTGCCCGGACGCCACCATGGAGGAAATCCGCCATGCGGCAAAGGTGGCATGTGTGGACGATGCCATTATGAGCTTTGCTGATGGTTACGATACCCTTGTGGGCGAGCGGGGTGTAACCCTTTCCGGCGGCCAGCGTCAGCGGGTGGCCATTGCCCGGATGCTCCTGCAGAAAGCTCCCATTATGGTATTTGACGACTCCCTGTCCGCAGTGGATTCCGAGACGGATTCTCTCATCCGGAAGGCTCTGAAGGAGCATATGAAAGGCAGCACCGTGATTCTGATTTCCCACAGAATCACCACTCTCATGGGAGCAGACAATATTATGGTTCTGAACCGCGGGCGAATAGCGGAAATGGGAACTCATCATGAACTGATACAAAAGAACGGCATTTACAGTCGGATTTACGGGATACAGATGAGTCATGACGACAGAAAAGAGGTGGAGGAAAAAGATGGCAGCCTACGAAGAACAGGAATACAGTAAACCATTTCAAATTCAGATATGGGCAAAGATGCTGCCCTTTTTCAGGCCCTATAAAAAATATTTTTTCATCACCTTCAGTCTGAATATTTTCCTGGCAGGGGTTGATATTCTGGTACCCTTGTTTCAGAGTTATGCCATTGACCATTTTATTACAGGGGAGACGCTAAAGGGACTGATTCCCTTTGGCGCTGCCTATGGAACGGTGATTGTGCTGCAGACGGTGAGCGTGTATTTGTCTGTGCATGCGGCCACCACCATTGAGATGAATGTTGGAAAAGACCTGAAATGGGCCCAGTTTGAGCATTTGCAGCAGTTGTCCTTTTCTTATTATAATACCACTCCGGTAGGCTACATTCATGCCAGGGTCATGAGTGATACCCTGCGCATTGCGGGAATGATTGCCTGGGGGCTCGTGGATATGTTCTGGGCGCTGATTTATGTGGTGGGCGTATTTGTGATTATGTTTGTCCTTAACTGGAGGCTTGCGTTTCTGCTTCTGCTGATTGTGCCGTGTATTGCGGTGATTACGGTGTTTTTTCAGAATAAGATTTTGCATTGGAACAGGAAGGTGCGCAAAATCAATGCTCAGATTACCAGTTCCTACAACGAGGGAATCACCGGAGTAAAAACCTCTAAGAGTATGGTCATGGAAAAACAGAACGAGGAGGCATTTTACCGGCAGACAAGAGCCATGAATCAGGCGGGAAGCCGTGCGGCAAAATTAAATGCCATATACATTCCCACGATTTTGTTTTTCAGTTCTGCTGCATCGGCAATGGTGCTGTGGCGGGGCGGTTACATGGTGCAGGAGAGACTTATACAGCTTGGTACTTTGTCGGTGTTTATTTCCTATGCAGTGGTGATTTTTGAGCCAATCCAGCAGCTTGCCCGTCTTTTGGCGGACCTGATTTCCTGTCAGGCAAATATTGAGCGTGTTATGGACTTGTTGGCTCAGGAGCCAAACGTGACAGATAGGGCCGATGTGGTGGAGAAATACGGTGATGCCTTTCATCCCAAAAAGGAAAACTGGGAAAAAATCCGGGGCGACATTGTGTTTGAGGATGTGTCCTTTATGTATCCGGACGGCAAGGAGTATGTGCTGGAGCATTTTAATCTCCATGTACCTGCCGGAATGAATGTGGCCATTGTGGGTGAGACCGGCGCAGGAAAATCCACTCTGGTAAATCTGGCGGGCCGTTTCTTTGAACCCACCAAAGGGCGGATTCTCATTGACGGCATAGATTATCGTGAGAGGTCACAGTTGTGGCTGCACAGTCAGATTGGCTATGTGCTGCAGAATCCCCATCTCTTTTCGGGGACAGTGCGGGAAAATATCTGCTACGGGAGGCCGGATGCCACGGAGGAAGAAATCCGAAGGGCGGCCGAGAGCGTATCTGCGGACGTTGTTGTGGAAAAGCTGGAAAAGGGTTATGACAGTGACGTGGGAGAAAGCGGCGGATGTCTGTCCACAGGAGAGAAGCAGTTAATTTCTTTTGCAAGAGCAATTCTGGCAGATCCGGCGATTTTTGTGCTGGACGAGGCAACCTCCTCCATTGATACGGCTACAGAACAACTGATACAAAAAGCAACTCAGAAGCTTTTAAAAGGGCATACCTCCTTTGTCATTGCCCATCGGCTTTCCACCATCCGGAGTGCAGATTTGATACTGGTGGTGAAGGACGGGAAGGTAATTGAGCAGGGAACGCATAAGAGTCTTTTGAAGCAGAGAGGCTATTATCATGACCTGTATTACAAACAGTTTGAGGAAGAGTCGGCTATGAGGGTATTTGCCGGATAATTGCACAGGGCTGGACAGCACCTTTTGCCTTGCAATCAGCCAGAATGATTGAATTGTAGGAATAATTCAAATCACATGGAGGAATTACAAAATGGCAAAATCATGATTTGAACAGTTAGGCGGCACACTCCATTCCTACCTTACCGACATTGATATGCAGGCACAGGAACGCTTTGAAAGGTTCGTAGAACAGATGAAACAGGCGGCAGGGAGTAAGCTCTGCTGCTTTTCTTTTTGGGTGGTATTTGTACAAGGCTATGTATGGGAAACGACAAATCTGTCTGCAACTTTTTTGTGAACTGTCCATCTGAGGACTTGACAAAGTGGAACGCTCCGAATATAATATGAATTGATTTATATAAAAGCGATTATGGAATTTAGAGGGGCTGAAATGGCAAGAAAAACACAAATTTCAAAGGAAGTAATATTGCAAAAAGGATTAGAACTGCTTATCCGTGACGGTTATTCTTCGGTCAACATAAAAACACTGTCAAAAGAGATTGGCTGTTCTACGCAACCGCTTGTGTGGCATTTTGGTAATATGGACAGATTAAGAGAAGCGTTGGTACAGAAAGCATTATATTATGCCAATCAGAAATTGAATCCACAATCTGAGAACTTTATAGAAGCGTTTTTACAGATAGGTTGCTCTTATGTCAACATGGCATTTGATGAACCGAATTTGTTTCGATTTATTTATATGGGTGAAAGCAAACAGTATTGTAGGGGAGATTTCAACTCAATCCTGACAGACAATGGAAATGCTACTTTGATAGAGGGACTGTCACAGTATCTTCATGCTGATAAAAATGATGTTGGAAAATTCATACAAAGAATGGTTGTTTACACACATGGAATAGCGTCGCTGATTGCGGCAGGTGTGTTACAAGGCACAAAGAAAGAAGTATATAAGATGATTTCTGAAATGGGGACAGACTTACTATCAAAGCTAAACGCAGACATAGATTTGCAGAAAATCTTATCAAATATCACTCTTCCGAAAGGTGACGCCTAAATGAAAAAAGCCAGACTAAAGAAGGTGGGACGGGTGGCAAAAATTATTTTTTTAGTTTTATGTATAGTAGTGATACTGATACTTATAGTCATTGGAATTTTGCGGCTTATGAACGCAGAGAAAAATCATATATCACAGCCAAACGGAATACAAGAAAATATTGATGTTGAAATTGGCGGAGTGAGACAATATATGCAAATTCGTGGCGAAGATAAGGATAATCCCGTTATATTGTGGCTTCATGGCGGTCCCGGCTTTCCGCTTACTTATTTATCAAGTTATTATCAAAAAGATTTGGAAGAGGATTATACTATCGTGTGTTGGGAACAGCGTGGCTGCGGACGAACTTATTATCAAAACAGAGATAACGAAGGACTGACAATAGACCGGCTTGTTACGGATATGGATGAGTTAGTGAATTATTTATGCGAGCGTTTTTACAAAGATAAAATTATTATAATGGGGCAATCATGGGGAACTGTTCTTGGAATGGAGTACCTTAACAAAAATCCCCAAAAGGTAACTGCCTATATCGGTATTGGACAGGTCACTGATTTCAAACAGGGGAAAATTTATGCGGCTCAAACAGCAATTCAAAAAAGCAGCGATAAAGATGCGCTGCTTCTTGAAAATTATATACAGACGTTTCAAAAAGCGGGGTGCATTGATGAATTGAATGTGAAAGAGCTTGAGCAAATGATACTTCTTTCATTGAAGCATCTAAAAGGCAGCGGGGAGCTTTCTTCCATAAAACAGATGTTTTTAGCTGTTACTTCGCCCGAATTTTTGAGGAATGATTTGAAGTGGTTTTTAACAGCAAGTAATTCTGAAAATATTATGAATTGCCAAAAAGAGCTTGTAGAATATATGTATTTTGACTTTAACGTAGAAAAAACAGGCAATGGGTATTCCTTGCCAATTTGTTTTATTCAAGGTGAAAGTGACTGGATTACACCTACCGATATGGTAAAAAGTTACTATGATACTATCTCTGCAAGCTCTAAAAAATTTGTTGTAATTGATAGTGCGGGGCATACACCTTTTTTGGATAATCCAGAGCAATTTTGTGATGAGGTTCGGCAGTTCCTGGAAGAGAATTAAGCATCGTTGCATGTTTGCCACGCAAAGTAGCAGAAAAAGCCAAAATGTAAGCCCTGCTTGCTTGTAATGCTAAATACGCTTTCTTATACTGGACATATCAAAACAAGGAGGGCACGAACATGACATTTGCAGAAAAATTGAAATCCGTCCGCAAGCAGGCGGGAATGTCGCAGGAGCAGACAGAATAAAGCAGCTTGGAATTATAGAAATTGTGTTATGATGATGCCCCTTTGCTGCCCGAAATGCAAGCAGGAAAGTTTGATACAAGCAAAGGATTTGCAAGTAACGGTTGTTAAAAGACTTGAAACGAAAATGTCAAATTGATTAGCAAAGCGACAAATCAAAATTTGGCGGGGTGAAGGCATGAAATATATAACGGCAACTACTGCTATGGCAGAAGAAATACAAAGTGTTTTACATACAACAATTAGGACGGTCTATTCAAAATATTATCCGAAAGAAGTGGTGGATTTCTACTGTAAACACCATAATCGTGAACATATTTTAGAGGGTATAGCTTCGGGAAATATGGGCGTATTGATAGATAACAAGACGATTGTGGGAACAGGATGTTTTGACTGTAACCATATTACAGGAGTATATGTATTACCTTGTTTTCAAAATCGAGGTTATGGTTCACATATCTTGGATTGTTTAGAAGCGGAAATTGAAAAAACTTTCCTGTTTCCATCTTGGATGCATCACTTTCTGATGTATTTTTATATGAGCATAGAGGATATAAAACTACAGAGCATGGCATCCTTGAATTGGAAAACGATGTCAAATTGGTTTATGAAATCATGGAGAAAAAATTGAAAGATTGATTGTAACAGAGTTGTTGAAGTTATCAATCTCTGGTTTGACGAAAAAATGGCATATCATCAAAGAGCCAGACGCAGAGCCGATAATTTCTGCTATGGAAAACGGTTCTGCGTTTATATGGTATTACTTCATGCATCAAGCTGTGGTTCGCCTATTTGGTATAAAAATATATTGTTTTTGTGCAAATATTTTAGTGTCTATGCAATAGACTTGATAGGCGAGTCTTCCAAAAGCATTCTTACAAAGAAAATGAAAGCAGCACAGGATAATGCTCTGTGGCTTGATGAAACTTTAGCAGGATTAGGATTGGATAAAGTATTTCTCTGTGGGCTTTCGATAGGTGGTTGGAACGCTGCAAATTATGCAGGTTTTTATCCGAAGAAAGTAATCAAACTAATCTTACTTAGTCCAGTTCAAACTCTTGCTAAAATGCATCCTTCATTTTTCTTTAAGATAATGAAGCTGGGATTTAGTCCAACGAGAGAAAATGTTGAAAATTATATTGGATGGGGAAGTGAAAAAGAAGATCCGTTGCCGAGTAGTATTATAAAGCTATTTACAATTTCAGTTATGAACATGAATTCAAATGCCAGTTATCCCAAATGGCTAAAAAAGGAGCATTTGTTGAATGTAACGATGCCTGTTCTTTTAGTGTTAGGAGAAAATGAGTTTGCGTTTTCAATAAAAAGAGCGACAAAACGTGCAAAATCTGTATTCAGTAATTTAGAATTACACATTGTAGAAGAAGCATCCCATTTACTTTGTGCGAGCAAACCAGACTACATAAACAAGATATTAGAATTTATTAGGAAATAAGTGATAAATTAGCCGTAGTACTCGACAATCGGCATTTGTGGGAGGATATATTCATGAAAAAATTAGGCTTAGTCGGTGGAAAATTATTACGCCTAATGAAAATGATATGGAGTATATAAATCAAAAAATATCATCAGAGTTGGAAATGGGAATTGTAAAAGGAGAAACCTTAAAGGGATTTCAGCGAATCATAAAGCAACTAAAAAAAGAAAATAATATTGAAGCTGTCATTTTAGGTTGTACGGAGTTGCCGCTTTTATTGAGTGATAAAGTTAGCCCTGTACCCTGCCTTGATACTATGCAACATTACCCTGCTCCTTTTGACGAACAAAGAACAAAGGAGTGGATTGTATGGAATTTAGAAAATTAAGAAAGGTATGGATTTGGTCTTTGGGTGGTTGTGCTAAAGGGAAGCGGAGAATTTATTGGAGATTGTGGTATTACCATACAGAATATAGATAACGAAATGCTTCCAGAGATTGGATACCACATCCACAAAAAGTATTGGCGAAGAGGATTTGCAAAAGAGGCAGCTTGCGAAGTAATAGATTGGGTGTTTCATAACACCCAGTATAATACAATCTATTCTTACATGAAATATACAAATGTGGGGTCTTATTCTACCGCTATTGCAAACGGTATGAAGAAAGTAAAAGAATATCCTGATGAAAAGAATGGTATATCATATGCGTATGCCATAGAGCGTGAAGAATGGGAGAATTTAAAGGAGATCGAATGATAGGTAAGGAGCTTATGAAGAAAGCAATATTACCGATGCTGCTTCTGGCAGCATGGGCATGGATTGCATATTATTTCTGTGTATCTTTGGAACAGACAGAGTGGTGGAAAATATGGATGGTGGTTGGTATGCCATTTGGTATTCATAGAATGTGCATCTGGTTATTACCTAAGAACTTCGATATAGGCGGAACTGTCGGTGTCTGGGCAATGAATATAATAGTTGGCTGTCTGATCGGTGAGGTAGTAGTCGTATGGTACATACTTCGTGCTGTGTATGTTTTGGTAAAGTATTTTGCAAGTTTGTTAAAATAAACCGGGAGTTAAATGAAATATTCAATGGTGCAGCTTCTCACTGAACTGCGTACCATAAATTGATACAATGAACCCTCTGAGTGCCGGCAGGTGAAAATCTAACGATAACCCTACTCAAAAACGATTGGGTGTATTTGGAGAGGAAATCTAAGGGCGTTAAAGCTAGAAGAATGGCAGGTACACAAGTTAGCCAACAGTCGAAAAGGGTATTGGAGAACGGTGCAAATGTTGATTGTTGCGCTTACCAATAAAATAATAGCCAAGCTGGGATATAATATCCATGCTTGACTATTATCTAAAAGTAGTGATGGCACAATCGACCACACGGGCATTGTGGAGAAATGCGAAAACAGCACTCAAGAACACTTGATTTGTTCATAAATTGGTGATAGAATCAAGGATAATAAATTTGGACGGTGATAATATGTGCAGGAATGAGAAAAGGAAAAACGATGCTTTACTCCACGCAAAGCCAGTATAAGCGACAGTTGCGTGGAGTAATCGGTTGTCGCTAATTAAATACCGCTGGCTTTGCTGCTTGACTTTATCAATCAAGGAGGAAGCCTGCATATGAAATATGTCAATGCAAATGCAATTCTCCCAGAGGAGTTGGTCAAGGAACTGCAAGAGTATTTGCAGGCAGGTTATATCTATGTTCCTGCAAAAGAAGAACAGCGTAAATCTTGGGGCGAATTGTCTGGCTATCGAGAAGAACTTTTCAAACGCAATATGGCTATTATTTCTGAATATCAGAACGGGTTGTCCATTGAGGAACTTGCGGAACGCTATTATCTCTCGGTATATGCCATTAGAAAAATAATTTATGAAAAATAACAATGGGGAGCTGCTGTGAGGGCAGCTCTCTTTTCTATTATTCATATCTGTATTGTTTTGTGTATTGATGGCGGAACTTTCTATGTATAAACTAATAGTGTTTATTGAGCTTACAAGGAGAGCAAGAAAATGACAAACATTACAAAAATATATCCACGGACAGGCGACACACAAACCGTTTATTTGAAAAATGTGATTTCCAATCCCAATATAGAGATTGGCGAGTACACGATGTATAATGACTTTGTTAATGACCCGAAAAAATTTGAAATAAACAATGTACTTTATCAATATCCTATCAATCACGATAAACTTATTATCGGGAAATTCTGTTCCATTGCTTGTGGAGCAAAGTTTATTTTTAACAGTGCAAATCATACGCTGACCTCTTTGTCTACATACCCCTTTCCTCTGTTTTATGAAGAATGGGAATTGGAAAAAGAAGATGTTACGGAAGCGTGGGATAATAAGGGTGATATTATCATCGGAAATGATGTGTGGATTGGATATGAAGCTGTAATATTGGCAGGTGTTATGATTGGTGATGGAGCAATTATCGGTACTCGTGCTGTTGTCACGAAAGATGTACCCCCTTATACCATTGTAGGAGGAGTACCAACAAAGCCTATCAGAAAACGGTTTAATGATGAAACCATTGCAGAATTACTTAGATTGAAATGGTGGGATTGGTCGGAGAAAAAAATTTCTCAGAATATTAAAGCGATACAGTCTGGGAATATCAAACGAATTAGGGAGATTTAATTATGTGTACGAGATTTGTTCATAACGGAAATGATACCATCGTAGGAT
>ERZ781272.780-NODE-780-length-16274-cov-3.730378_pt1 | contig 16274 bp, 18 predicted proteins | sample MGYA00375850_ERZ781272 | MGnify/ENA primary metagenome ERZ781272 (study PRJEB29790, sample SAMN06051246) | human gut metagenome | host: Homo sapiens | place: USA: Cincinnati, Ohio | collected 2013-06-21 | study: EMG produced TPA metagenomics assembly of the Gut...
GTGGAAGTGGACTTGTTTATGGCGAAGGTTATGGTTGCGGCTCCGGTGGCGGTTCCAGCTGGGGCGGCGGCAGTTCCGGCGGCGGTGGTGCCGATGTTTGATTGCAAATATATTTCAATTACCAGACAGCGAGTCGCTGCCTGGTTTTTTGTGCTATGGTTGTTGAATTAGTCTTTTGTGAACGGGAACGAGCGCATGTCATATCGCTTATCAGTGATATCCGATGACGGACAGGTAGTTTACGTGTGCAATCCCGTTGTTGAAAAGTGCGATCCTGATTGGGTGAGCACACGATCATTTTTGGAGGATTTGTTAATGCGGAATTTGACCATCGGTAAGCCATTGAAATTAATCGTGCTGTTCACGATTCCATTACTGATTGGCAATCTTTTTCAACAGCTTTATAGTTTTATGGATGCGTTGATTGTTGGGCGGACGATCGGTAAGGATGCGTTGGCAGCAGTTGGGGCAACATCCAGCATTGTTTTTTTGATTATTGGATTTGCGCAAGGGACCACGGCTGGACTTTCTATTTTGACAGCACAGGCCTATGGTGCTCATGATTATCGCCGTGTGCGACGCAGTTTCGGTACGAGCATTTGGATCACGGTTGGGATTTCACTGATTCTCACCGTAGCAGCCGTCACGATGACACGACCATTATTGACCGTGATGCAGACACCACCGGATATCATGGATGGTTCGATTGCCTTTGTGCGGGTTATCTATTTCGGCATTATTGCATCAATGAGTTTTAACTTGTTAAGCAATATGCTGCGCGCACTGGGCGATTCAAGAACACCGCTGTTCTTCTTGATCATTGCGACCATTATTAATATCGTATTGGACTTTTGGTTCATTCTCGGGTTTCATTCGGGGGTGGCTGGTGCCGGCTATGCAACGGTTAGCGCGCAAGTGATCGCGGCGTTGCTCTGTTGGATTTACATTCGCATGCGGATACCGCTTCTAATGATTCGGCGTCGTGATTTGCGCTTTGATTGGCACGATATTGTTCAGCATTTAAAAGTTGGGCTTCCGATGGGGTTTCAGATGTCGATTATCGCAATTGGTGCTGTCATTTTGCAGGTGATGTTGAATACATTAGGCACCAATGCGGTTGCTGCGTATACGGCGGCTGGACGAATTGACCAGTTAGCGACCTTGCCGTCAGCCTCTTTTGGGGTGGCAATGGCGACGTTTGCTGCGCAGAATCTGGGTGCGAAGGAATATGGGCGAATCCGTCGTGGAGTTTATCAAACCTTGATGGTGAACGTCGGCTTATCGGCAGTGATGGGTGTGGTTATTATTCTTTTCAGCAAACCATTAGTGAATTTGTTTCTCGGGCCGAATCAACCAGCTGTGACGGCCTTAGCCCAGACTTATTTCCACTTCAATGCCAGCATGTACTGGTTGTTGGCGATTCTTTTCACGATTCGTAATTTGTTGCAAGGTCTTGGCCAGACGTTGGTGCCAACGGTTGCGGGATTCTTCGAATTGGGGATGCGGGCGTTTGCGGCGATCTTCCTCGTTGTGCCATTCGGCTTTGCTGGTGCATCGGCGGCCAACCCGCTGGCGTGGTTCGGCAGTGTGCTGGTACTAGTCAGCTCGTATGTTCGGACGATGCGGCGCATTAGACAGCAGGAAGATGAATTGGCTGGGCACCAAGATTAAAAAAGCGTTTGATTGATCGCCAACGGGTCAGCCCGTTAGCATCAGTCAAACGCTTTTTACGCGTTCACGCTCTTTTAAACGCGTTCACTGGCGCAGAAACCTGCACATAAGGACCACAAGCACACTGGCCAAAACCCGGCCAATGCACTTGTGGTCGCTTATGCTCCGGTTTCTAAGCACGCCAGTTCACGCTCTGCTTTTAAAGTGTTTGCCATAGACTTCTAAATCCGCTTCTCCTTCTGGCAGGATAGCGATGGCTGGCAAATGGCCCCAGTGGTCATAACCGAATTTGGTGAACAAGTTGCGACTGGCTTGGTTATGCCCAAAAATTCGGGCGAGAACGGTGGTTAAGTCGTGCTTGGGTGCTTCGCGGTCAACAAAGGCCAATGCCGCGCTGCCAACGTGGTGACCGCGGGCGGCCACATCAAGGTATAAACTGATTTCGGCAGTTTGGTCATAAGCTGAGCGGTCACTATAAGCCGACAGTGTCAGCCAGCCAACGATTTTGTGGTCAACTTGAATCATCCAAGCGGGAAAATGGTTATTGTGAGCCGCAAACCAAGCTTGTTTCTCAGCGACTGTTTGCGGCTGCAAGTCAGCGGTTGCTTGATGGGTCGGGATAGTTTCATTGTAAATGGCGACAATTTTTGGTAAATCACTGGCTGTGGCAGGGGTAAATTCAATCAACGTCTGATGACCTCCATTTTGGTTAAAATGTGATGCGGCCCGTAAAGGTTGCTAAACTTGCCGTACCGTTATGGCTCATAGCCTCGAGCAATGGTTTCACACGATCACGCAAATCGGTGCTGAGCTTGAGTTCGGTCAAAAGCGCATTGGTTGTTGCAATCTCCCAGTGGGCATCATCTAAAGTAGGGTCTTCGACGATGGTGCTAGCGGTGTAGGTCCATGTGTTATCATGTGCGATTTGTGCCAAAGTGTCCGGCGTGATCAACGTGCGAATGTTGGCGACATCACTTGGAGCAATGGCATACAGCAAGCCTTGAATCATAGCCGCCTGCAGATGCCCAATTTGATCCAGCGCAGTTGGCTGCATTGACCACTCGGCGACATCAACGTGATCACAGACAGCTGCCATGTTTTTGAATAATAAGGCGAGGGCGTTGGCGGAAGCAAAGTACCAAAGACTATGTGCCAGGACAACCCGGTCAAAATGCTGATCGGCGATGGGCCCAAGATCATCCGAAAGATTAGTGTTGAAATGAACCGTTAAGCGATCACCAAGCGGTCCCGCAAGCAAGTGGTTCCATGCTTGGCCAAGCGTCAGCGGGGCGCCGTAGTCAGGTGAGGCGATGTCAATGCCAGTCACATGCCCGGATGAGCCGACCTGATCAGCCAAAACGGCGCTCAGGTCGCCTTGCCCACAGCCGATTTCCAGAATTTTTTCGCCGGGTTTTACCTGCCATGCCTCAGCAATTGCGAGTCGATGGGCAGTTTGGCGACGCTGAATGGTCCTTGCATTGGCGGTTGGACCAAGTGCCATGAGATCTGTAATGTAGTCGAGTCGTTTTTCCATAGGATTTTCCTTTTAAAAATGTGTTGGTTCATGCTCTATCTAAACGCGTTTGCAGTCGCAGAAACCTGCGTGTAAGGACCTCAAGCAGACTGACCAAAGCCCGGTCAATGCACTTGAGGCCGCTTATGCGTCGGTTTCTAACCGCGCCATTGAACGCTCTGTCTGATTATGGCAGGTCGTTTCCGGCGGCGAAGTAGAGGTCATACCATTCTTGCCGGGTCAAAGCAATGTCGCCGGCTTCGGCGATGGCGCGAATGCGAGCGGGTTTGGTGGTTCCGGCGATGACTTGCACATCAGCTGGTACACGCAAGAGCCAGGCAGCAGCAATTGCGTTGGGATTGGTGGTATATTGATCGGCCAGCTTTTGAAGTAAGGCATTTAATTCAGGGAATTTATCGTTGTCGATGAAGACACCTTCAAAGAAGCCATATTGGAAAGGACTCCACGCCTGAATTGCCATATGATGCTGCTGACTGTATGGGAGAAGACCGCCATCATGATCAATGGAACGGGCATCTGCCATGTTTGTATGCATGCCGGCATCAATCATGCCTGTGTGCATCAGGGAAAACTGCAATTGATTGATGATCAATCGTTGCGGCACCGCCTGTTGGAACAGTTCTATCTGAGCAGGATTGAAGTTGGAAACCCCGAACTGCCGAACTTTACCTTCATTTTGCAATTGCAGAAAGGCTTCAGCAACATCTTCTGGTTCCATGAGCGGGTCAGGTCGATGCAATAGCAAGCTGTCAACATGATCGGTACCAAGGCGTTTAAGACTGCCATTGACAGCATCCACGATATGCTCTTTGGAGAAATCATAGCGATGGGTCGCTTTTCGATCATTGACGATACCGACCTTAGTCTGAATCAGGACTTGATCACGTGTAAAGCTGGCCTTCTTCAACGCATCGCCAAAAAGCTGTTCAGCTTTACCATTGCTGTAAACATCAGCATTGTCAAAAAAGTTAATGCCGACGTCATAAGCAGCATCAAGTAGTTCGGTTGCTCGCGGCCGATCGAGATTCGGCAAACGCATAACACCTAACGCAATGGCAGAAGCGTGCAGACCAGAACGGCCTAGATCAATCATTTTCATAATGAGCATCCTTTCAGAATTGTTCCATGATGCTTTAAGATTATCACAAAAGCAGTGATGATTGCGTGAGAAAGCACCCTCAAGGACGAGCTAATTTGAGGCTATCGCATGCTTTTGTGATGGTTATTAGGTCTGTGGTATTGGCCAATGACTGACTAGCCAGCAGTCGAGTCTGCCATTGGTCGGACCAAATGTTGAAGAAAGCGCTACTTATAGCACATTCAGTAAAGATTGATGCCGATTTTTGGTAAACTAAAGGTAGATAGACCGATTGTCAGTAATAAGGCTTGTCTAAAAAGCCATGCAGGCAGTGTTTACCGTGCTATCATGGCATTAGAGCATGATGACAGTCAGGTAGCAAACGAAAAGAAATGGGTGGAACGAGAATGGCAAATAATATACAAGGGTTTGTGATGATCGGTGCACAAGCAATCGTTTTTAGCATCACAAATCTGCGGACGCTGAAAACAATTGAACGCGGTAGATATCCAGTTGCCATTGGGGATGATTTTTATGCAGAACATGAAATTTTGCCCGATACTGTTGATGCGATCGTACAAGCGTTTGATGCCATCAATCAAATTTTTAAAGACTATGGCGTACCGACTGTTAATGTATTTGCAAGTACCAGTTGGGCCGAAGCTGATAATGCCGAGTTTGTGCGTGATCAGCTTTATACGCGAACTGGCTGGCTCATTAAAACTACCTCACTATCAGAAGAAGCCTTTTTTCGTACCCAAGCGATCATGGTGAAGTTTCCGCAGTTTAAATCGATTACGCAAAAAGGCACGGTGCTGATTGATATCAGTTCAGGGTCAGTTGAGTTGACTACCTTCAGCAATGGCGTGTTTGGCTTCTCGCGTAATCTGTCACTTGGCCCTTTGCGAGTGTATGAAATCATGAGTGATGTCCAACGCTCGGTGACAAATTATGTTGAAGTGATGCGCGACTATATCGACAGTCGCTTGCTCGACTTTATGCGGCTGTTGCCACAAGGTGTTGAGTACACCAATATGATTTTAATGGGTAGTAATCTGTCGATTTTTCAAAATATCATTCCGGAAGGCAAGCATCAGGTAGAAACTGATCGGCCAGGGTTTGATTTATTATACGATGAAGTGACAAAGGCTTCTGACCAGTACCTTGCAGATACCTATGATTTGACTTCTGACCAAACATCACTGGTTTTGCCGACAGTTTTGCTGGTGTATCGGTTGGTTGAAACGCTCAACAGTCAATCTATTTGGATCTCAGATCTTAAAGCCATTGATGGTATTGAAGTCAATGCAGCACATGAAGGCGGCTTTAAAAAGCTGGGCTTTGATCCAAATGAAGAAATTGTTATCAGTGCGAATAATTTGGCAGAACGCTACCAAGTTGATGAAGCCCATATGCAAGCCACACGGACGGTTGCCTTACAGCTGTTTGATCGATTGAAAAAGTTGCACGGCATGGGCAAACGCGAGCGTCTTTTGCTTGAAGTCGCCGCAACGGTTAGTGATATTGGTAGTTACATTGAAACACACAAACATTACGCACATTCTAATTACATCATCAAAGCATCTGAAATTATGGGGCTCAATGATCTTGAAGTAACCATGGTGGCAACGATTACACGGTTTCACAGCTCCATTACACCGCAATCGGACTTAAAGAACTTTCCAACAATGTCGACCGAAAATCGCTTAGTTGTGGCTAAGTTATCCGCCTTGCTACGCGTTGCAGATAGTCTAGACGCATCTCGCCAACAGAAGATTCAGCAATTACGGGTTTCTGTCAAACCAAATGAAGTGCTGTTAACGGCCAGAGCCGATGATGATATTGAACTTGAACGCTGGACATTAGCACGCAAAGGAAAGTTTTTCTCTGAGGTATTCGGGCTAGGGCTTGAGCTGAAAGGAAGAAACATTTTATGAAGAAACTAGATTTTTCAAAGCCGCGTTATTTTAATAACCGTGAACTCAGTTGGCTGGCATTCAACGATCGGGTACTGGAAGAAGCCCGGGATAAGAATAACCCGTTGCTAGAACGGGTACGTTTCCTGGGTATTACGCAAAGCAATCTTGATGAGTTTTTCAATATTCGCGTTGCGTCGCTGAAAAAAATGGTCACAGTTAATTATGATCAGCCGGATGCAGCAGGATTGAAACCGCAAGAGCAGTTAGACGCAATTTCCGAAACCGCCAACGCAATGGTGGAGAAACAATACACAACATTGGTTCGTTCGCTGTTGCCAAAAATGAGTGCTGTCGATATTCAACTGCTACATGCATCAGAATTGACGGAGAAACAGCACGATTTTGTCTCAGATTATTTCCATTATGAACTGTATCCCGTTTTAACCCCGATGGGAGTTGATCCGACGCGGCCGTTCCCATTTCTTGGCAATAATAGTCTGAACTTGGCCATTCGGCTGGTTCGGCCTGATGATAAAGGCGATAAGTCACGGTCGTTTGCGATGGTACAGGTGCCTGATGTTTTTCCGCGGGTTTTGCGGCTGCCAGGCGGCGACAATGTCTTTATTTTGCTTGAAGAAGTCGTGCGGATGTTTGTCAGTGAGCTGTTTGTTGGTGCTGACATCAAAGAAACGGCTACATTTCGGGTTACCCGTGACATGGACATGGATGTGGCCGAAGAGGATGCATCTGATTTGATGAAGGAGATTCAATCCCAGTTGAAAAAGCGTCAACGCGGGAAAGTGATGCGGCTTGAGATTGAAGCTGGTATGAGCAAGCATTTGCGCAAACGTCTCATCAAGGCTATGAATGTGAAGGATGAAGACGTTTATGAAATTCATGGTCCGATTGATCTCAATTTTCTCAGCAAATTGGTCAAACAAGTGCACGATCATAAAGATTTGCTATTCAAGCCATTCACACCGTACATGGATCCGGATTTCAAGAAAGAGTCGATTTTTGATGTCATTAAGGATCGCGATGTCTTCATGCAGCACCCTTATGACAGCTTTCAGCCAGTTGTTGACTTTATTCGCGAAGCGGCATTAGATCCACAAGTGCTTGCGGTAAAAATGACGCTGTATCGGGTTTCAAGCAAATCGCCGATCATCCGTTACCTGAAAAAAGCTGCAGAAAATGGCAAGCAGGTCACGGTATTGGTGGAATTGAAGGCGCGGTTTGATGAAGAGAATAATGTTCACTGGGCGCAAGAATTGGAACATGCCGGTTGCCACGTGATTTATGGTTTGGTCGGTTTGAAGACACATTGTAAGTTGGCGTTGGTTGTTCGTCGCGAAGAGGAAGGCATCAAGCGCTATATGCACATGGCGACCGGAAATTACAACGATGTGACGGCGCGGCTTTATACCGACATGGGCTTGTTCACTTGCAACAACGAAATTGGCGAAGATGCGTCTAATATTTTCAACATGCTTTCCGGCTTTTCGGAACCACCGTATTTTCACAAGCTGGTCATTGCACCACTGGGCATCAGAGACTATCTGATGGATCGAATTGATGAAGAAATTACTGCTGCTAAGGCGGGGCGCAAGGCCTTGATCCAGATGAAGATGAACTCGCTATCTGATACGGCCATGATCGAGAAGCTCTATGAAGCTTCCAATGCCGGTGTCGAGATACATCTCCTTATTCGTGGGATCTGCAACTTGAAGGTTGGTATTACCGGAGTTTCAGACAATATCACAGTACATTCGATTGTCGGACAGTTGCTGGAACACAGCCGAATTTACTACTTTTATGCGGATGGGCAGGAAAATGTTTACCTTTCATCTGCTGACTTGATGAACCGCAATCTGAGCCGCCGAGTTGAGCTGCTGTTCCCGATTTTGCAGGACGATATTCGCGAACGCATCATCAAAATTTTCAGTATCATGTGGGCAGATAACGTTAAAACGCGAATTTTACAACCGGACAGTACGTGGGTTCGTGCTCAATTACGCGGGGTTACAAAACTCAATGCACAGGCATACTTCATTGAACATGCTGAAGCCATGGGTGAAGCATTGCGACGTGAGGAAGTTGATGATGCGCCTGAAGACTTGCATGCAACGCATACTTTTATTCCGATAACCGCACCCAAGGAGGACGATGACGCATGACGCATCATTTTGCAGTAATTGATCTTGGCAGTAACTCAGCTCGGATGACGATCTGGGAAATCGAGCAAGAGGTTGTCAAGCCGATCAAACGGCTCAAAGAAATGGTGCGATTGTCTGAGGACATGGGGCCAGATCGCGTTTTGCAGCCCGCAGCAATGGATCGCACCCTGAAAGCCTTGCAGGGGTTTAAGACGGAGCTGAATAAGTATGCTGATATTGATTTAAAGGCGGTTGCAACAGCTGCTGTCCGCCAAGCCAAGAATCAAAAAGAATTCCTCAAACGGGTGAAGAACGAGGCGGGGTTGATCATCAATGTGATTCCGGGAACGCGTGAAGCCGAGTATGACTTTTTAGGCGTCATCAACACCTTGCCGATTCAAAACGCCTTAATTATGGACACAGGCGGTGCCTCAACCGAATTGATTCTGGTTCAAAATCGGAAGTTGCAACATCTGGTATCGATTCCTTTTGGTTCGGTCAACCTGTCCGAACGGTTTTTGAATCCGGATGTGATTTCGGCGCCGGAGTATTTTGCCTTAAGTACGTTTATTCATGAGACTTTTAACAGCATCTGGTGGCTGCGGCGAGCACAGAATTTGCCGATTATCGCGCTTGGCGGAAGCAATCGGACGTTGGCGAAAATCGAACGACGTAAGGAAAAAATGGCTGATTTTGAGGCGATTCACGGCTATCGAATGCCGACAAAGCAGGCCAATGCGATTTTTAAGGAAATTCTTGGTGCAGATTTGGCCACGCGGGAGTCAATTCCGGGGCTGTCAAAGTTTCGCGCTGATATTATCGTGGGCGGTTTGATGCCGGTTATCTCGATGATTCGTTATCTAGACTCGGATCGTCTCACCTTCTCACAGTTTGGCTTGCGAGAAGGCGCGCTGTACGATCATTTGAACACGCGTGCGGTGACACAGCGTGAGCATTAGTTAATCATTGCTTAAAAGTCTGGTAAACATGCTGACGGGGTGCACTGAAGCAGCGATAATGAAGGTACCAATCTAAAGGAGAGCGTGAGCCAGCCCGGTTAGAAGCCGGAGCATAAGTGCGCTCAAGTGCGATGACTGGGTCATGGTCATTGTGCTTGAGGTCCCTATGCGGAGGTTTCTGGGCTGGAGAACGCATTTAAAAGGATGGATTTTACTCATGAAAAAATTTATGAAATGGCTAGGTCTGGCCGTTGCAGGCTTGGCCTTGCTAACCGCAGCACCGCATGTGGTGCGAGCCGATACTTGGTCACAACCAGTGGCAACAATTGGTTCCTCACTGACTGCTGATCAAAAAAGCGGCACCCTGAGCACTTTACAAAATGCTGCCGGGGTCAACAATGCCAGTCAACTGACCGTGAATGGGGCCACACTGGTGAAGTACCTCAATCCTTCAGGTAGTACTTTTACTGAAAGCTCAGGCGTCTGGTCTAGCGCGTTGGTTCAAAAGACTGATAATGGGGGCATTAATGTCAAAATCGTCCCTTATAATGGCACCAATAACATCACCACCATCACCGCTGATCAATATCGTAATGCGGCATTAACCGCTGGGGTTAGCAATGCCAACCTCTACATTACCAGCGCGGTTAGAATTGATGGTTCAGGTGCCTTGGCAGGGGTTTATGCGGCTTTTGCTCAAAATGGCGAAAATTTGAATAACCAGCAAATCAATGCTGCTCAGCAGGAAGTCAACACCTTGAGTTCGATCACCCAAGCGAATAAGGACAAAGATGGTTATTCTGACAAGCAGCTCAATAATGCCGTGGCGGGTGCGAAACAGCAAATGGCCAGTCAAAGTAACAACGGGCAGCAGACTTTGTCCCAAAATCAGATCGGTAACATCGTAGACAGTCAGCTTAAACAGAATAATTTAACAACGATTATTAACAACAATCAGCGACAATTGATCATCAACTTACTAGTGAACGTTCAAAAAGCCGGCTCACTAAAGAACAATGACTTTAAAGCACAGGCAGGGAAGCTGGCCGATTCCATTCAGAATTCTGCTAAAGGCTTGTTTGATAAACTCAATAAGAGCCTGAACACTGAAGAAAATCGGAATTTCCTGCAAAAAATCTGGGATGGCATCGTGAGTTTCTTTAATGGTATCGCTCAATGGATTCAGAGCCTGATCAAATAATTTTTAGCGGTTTAAGCAAGGGGTGACAGTTTGTGATGATTCCGGCAATTTTAACAACGACAGAAGGTAGTGGCAATGGTCATACCTTAACTGGCGCAATTTTGATTGGTGCAGTGGTGGCGGTGATCATCATTTTGTTTTTGGTGATTAAGTTAATGGGTGCGATCCTCCGTCATCCCTTTATCAGTCTGATACTATTTGCAATTGGCGGCTTTGCCATTTTTAAGTTTGCGTTAGTCGGTATTATTGGTGTCGGCGTTTTAGCTGCAGCCGGCGCTGGTGCCTTATGGCTGAATACAGGCGATGGTAGCTGACAGTTTAAGAAGCTGGTGTCAAAATGAAAAAACCCCTGCTGACGCTGGTCAGCAGGGGTTTTTCATCTTTGTCGGTTAAACGCGCGAAGGCAGATTAATTTCTGCTTGTGCTAATATGTGACCCTTCATCGCGTGCCGAGCTTCATTTAGCCAAAAGCCAGCTTGCAGTGGCAATTTCGTATCCAATGCAAAGACGATTAAGGTATAATCGTGATCTTTATCTGGTGGTTGCGGGCCGACATAACCAGCCTGTGTGAATGGGTCGGTGTTGCCGACGAGGTGGCCAGCGGTGGCGTTCTTGCCTTCGACCATTGGCACCTTATTGGTATGACTGGCGCCTGCTGGGAATGTTGTGCTGTCGGCGGGGATATTTGGCGCCTTCCAATGAAATCATGGGAGGGCCCCCAACCGGACAGCGACCCAGTCCAGGAAACCAAAAGCCAAACTGACAGTTTCGGCAGGGGCATCCTCAATCGTAAAAGGAAAACTCGTAATGGGATAGCCATTTTTAACGTCACTGCCGCTTGCATGCTTGCCATAGCGATCGGCAAGTTGACCATTGATAAGTGGTACGGATAGTTTCATTTGAATTTCCTCCCTTTTATCGCTACCTTAATGATAGAGGATAAAAATAATTAAAGCCAATTTATCACAGAGCGTGAGCTGGCCCGGTTTCTGGGTCAGCAACCGTGTTTAAGACAGAGCGTGAGCGGCCGCGGTTAGAAACCGGAGCATAAGCGGCCTCAGGCGTAAACGGCTGGGTTTGGGTCATTTACGCCTGAGGTCCTTATGTGCAGGTTTCTGCGGCTGTGATCGCGTTTAAGGAGTGCAATACGATGCAGGAAGACGTTGAAACATTACTAAATGAAGTCAAGGAACACTATGATCATCCCCTAGAAGTCGACATTAGCGGGAAGGCGAGCGGCGTCTTAACGCACGATCAAAGCCATCAGCAATTGAAAAAAGATGGTACGCTAGTGGTAGCAGTGACGGACACGACCAATGTCGATTACACCTTAAGTCATGAGTTACTACACCTGTTGTTCCAGATGAAAGGTTATCCGCAACTTCAATTCCATTTATTGAGCGGTGATCCGCAGGTAGACGATCAACTTTATGCCACGAGCACCTCGCTATACAATGCTGCGGTGCATATGCTCGTGGTGGCCTGGCAACGCGATCACAACCTTTTGACAGACGCAGCGGTGGCGCAAGTGCTCGCCGGCTTCAAACAAAATGTGCCAGCAGAAGCCGATGACCAGTTGGTTATTTATCGAGTGCTATCGTTGCTTGATTTGTTGGGGTTTTTAAATGGTGAGTTGCCAGCAGAATTAGCAAATGCCTATCCACAAGCTTTGCCGCTTGCACGCGAACTTTACGACTTGCTGGATGCGCAGAAGCTTGATTCCCCATTTGGATTACGACGCGCCGTTGTTCACCTGCTGGCGCGATTTGATACCGTGATTGAACGGCTAGGCTATCAACCGACCAACGATGCTGAATTTGCAACGTTGACGCCTGTTCTGTCGCATCGGCAATTACGCCTTACCTTGGATCAGGTTTTCATGATCAAACACAGTGGCTACCGTGATCGCGAGACCAAGGAACCCGCATATGTTGCCATGGGACGCAGCGATGAGCAAAATGCGTTTGTACTGCCCTTGCCAGAAAAAGAAACAACGCCAGAAGCCTTTCAGCAGTTGTATCAACAATCGCTGAATGACATTCTGACGCAGTATCGGCTCGACCACACCATTCGTTAATGCCCGCCAAAAATGATGAAGAAACTATTGGAAACGGAATGAACACCGAGCATGATGACCTGATAAAGGACGAAGGCAAAGAAAACAAGGACGATGACCATGATCAGATAACTAATAACGTGTGACCACCGAAATGACTTCATGATCAAGACTCCTTTCTGAAAGTATTTCTACTGTTATGTTACACCTTTTTTGATTTAAATTAATAGCGCATGTGAACCATTTAAACGCAACTTGAAATATTAAAGATGCGTCATGCTAAGGATTGGCGGTTTGATTGCGTATTTTCATCATTGAAAAATATCTGCTAAGAGATAAGCGCGTGAACGAACCCGTTTAGAAACCGGAGCATCAGCGGCCTTTTAGGCTTGAGGTCTTTATGTGCAGGTTTCTGAGCCGGTGATCGCGTTTAAGGAGGGACCATATATGTTTGATCTGCAAACTGCAATTCAGCAGGCGAAGCATGTGACATTCATGACTGGGGCAGGGGTCTCAACAGCATCAGGGATTCCGGATTATCGTTCCAAGGGCGGACTATACGCCGATCAAGTCGATCCGGAATATGCACTGTCTATTGATAATTTACAAGCACATCATGAAGATTTTCATAAGTTTGTTGTCAATAATATGTACTTTCCAGCGGCTAAACCGAACGTTATTCACGAGAAAATGGCAACCATCACCAATCAAAAAGGTACGATTGTTACGCAGAATGTTGACGGCCTCGATCGTAAGGCCGGCGCAGAGCATGTTGTTGAATTTCATGGCAACCTTTATCGCATTTATTGTCAAACTTGTCACAAGCATTTTGACTACGAGACCTATCTGAAAAGTGATGTTCATGCAGCTGACGGTGGTATTTTGCGACCAGACATTGTGTTGTATGGTGAACCAATCAATCCCGATACCGTCAGCGCGGCGATCGAAGCCATTTCAACTGCAGATTTGCTGATCGTGGTGGGAACAAGCTTCGTGGTTTATCCATTTGCGGGGTTGATTGGCTATGCGCAACCAGAGGCGACCATTGTAGCTGTGAACCGTGAAAAGATCGCTTTGCCGGAAGGCGCGCATATGGTGCAGGGGGATGCGGTGAACGTATTTGCGAAGCTGGTAGTCTGAAGCAATCACAACTTAGCTTTTGCTCATCATCTGGGAAATTCTGTAAGTGAAGGCGAAGCTTCCAAAAATAACTTTGTGAGGGGATATTGCCATGAATAAAGGGCGACTTGAGGCGTTTACAGATGCGGTTATCGCCATTATCCTGACGATTCTGGTGTTAGAATTGCAACCGCCGCACAGCGGATCATTGGCTTCGTTATGGCAACTACGCGGTGTTTTTGCCATTTATCTAGTGTCGTTTTTGACACTCATTGTTTACTGGAATAATCATCATCACTTGTTTCAACTGGTCGAACGAATCGATTGGCGGGTGATGTGGGCGAACTCTTTCTTCATGCTGGTTGTGTCAATGTTTCCATTCGCCACTAGCTGGGTAGGCGAAGGACACGTAGGGACATTTGGCCCTGAATTGGCCTATGGGTTTGTGATCTTGATGGCCAATATCAGCTATGTGCTATTAGTACAAACCCTGATTCGCGTCAATGGACCAACATCGGCATTAGCAGACTTATATCGGCAGCGGCACAACTGGAAAGCAGCGGCCTCAGTCGCGATTGCACTTGTTGCGATGTTATTGGCTTTGCTTTGGCCGCCGTTGACGATCATACTAGACTTATTGATGTTGCTGCTATGGGCGATTCCGGATCAGCGCATTGAACGTCACTTGATGGCTGATTCAAAAAAGAAATCACGCCAATGAACGCATTTTGAAAAGGAGATTTTTTATATGGCAAGAACAATTGGTATTATTGGTATTGGACACGTAGGTGTGACCACGGCTTTTAATCTTGTCAGCAAAGGGGTTGCTGACAAGTTAGTCTTGATTGATAAAAAGGCTGAACTTGCTGAAGGCGAAAGCTTTGACTTGAAGGATGCGCTTGGCGGCTTGCCCACTTATACTGACATTGTTGTCAACGATTATGATGCTTTGAAAGATGCTGATGTGGTTATTTCCGCGGTCGGCAATATTGGCGCCATTTCAAATGGTGATCGAATTGGAGAAACCAAGACTTCAAAAGTAGCACTAGATGACGTCGCTCCAAAACTGAAGGCGTCTGGCTTCCATGGCGTTTTGCTAGATATCACCAATCCATGTGATGCTGTCACGAGTTACTGGCAATATCTCTTAGATTTACCGAAGTCTCAAATTATTGGGACTGGGACTTCGCTGGATACTTATCGGATGCGACGGGCGGTTGCCGATACCTTGCATGTGAATGTTGCTGACGTGCGTGGTTACAATATGGGCGAACATGGCGAATCGCAATTTACCGCTTGGTCAACAGTACGGGTCAATAATGAACCGATTGCTGAATATGCGAAGGTTGATTACGACCAGCTTGCCGATGATGCGCGGGCAGGCGGTTGGAAGATTTATCAGGCTAAGCATTATACGAGCTACGGTATCGCCACCATCGCGACTGAAATGACACAGGCGATCATCAGTGATGCACATCGCATCTTCCCATGCGCTAATTACGATCCAGAATTCGGTATTGCTATCGGTCATCCAGCCATGATCGGTAAACAAGGTGTTATCAAGACGCCAACGTTGAAGTTGACAGATGAAGAGCGTGCTAAGTATGTTCACTCTGCCGGTATCATTAAGGATACCTTTGCAAAAATGAAGTAGGTCCTTTTACGAGCGCTCTTTCACGGTCAGCTAATCTGGGCGGTTTGACGTATCCTCGCAAAAAAAGGCCTGTCATCAAAGATTCAAAAGAGACGCCATTTCGGCGCCTTTTTGCTAGTGATGATCCCAAAGCAAAGGAGCAAACATGGTCAAAAAATATACCTTAGTCACTGTCGAAACCCCAAGCGGCTGGTTGCTAATTAATCGGACGAATCCACCATATCGAGGCATGTGGAATACATTGGGTGGGAAATTCCTGCCTAATGAAACCCCAGCTACTTGCGCCTCACGTGAATTGCAGGAAGAAAGTCACATTATTATTCCCCCGCATGATCTGATCAATGGCGGGCGTGTGTTCTGGCATGTTGATGGTGAGTTGCGGGCCGAACTTTTTGCCTTCTTTGGCCACACGGAAGACGAGTTGGTGATGCCGCGAGCCACTCGGGAGGGCATTTTAGCGACTTTTTCAAAAGATTGGTTGTTAGCGGATAATCCCGGCTTGGTACCAGATTTACAGCCGCTGTTGCACTATGCGCTGAATGGCGAACGCCATGATTATGCATCTTATTTTACCGGCGATCGGTTAGAAGATTTTCGCATCGCGGATGGTGAAATTGATGATTAATGTTGGTTTGACGAGTGTAGCCGATCATCCAGAATTAGCGACGCGCGGCAATCGGAGTACGTTTTCGGATTACGCTCAGCATTTTCCTGTACTGGAGTTGGACACGACGTTTTATGGATTGAAGCCTGTGGAACAGGTTCGCCACTGGCAGGCCCAAGTGCCATCTGGGTTTCAGTTCATAATTAAAGCGACGCGAACCATGACGAAACACGAAGAAAGTGCAGACACAGTCGCTGACTTTTCCAAATTTAATGATATGGTGGCACCGCTGGTTGCAAGCCATCAGTTGCAGGCGGTGCTGT
>ERZ781272.781-NODE-781-length-16229-cov-3.733214_pt1 | contig 16229 bp, 20 predicted proteins | sample MGYA00375850_ERZ781272 | MGnify/ENA primary metagenome ERZ781272 (study PRJEB29790, sample SAMN06051246) | human gut metagenome | host: Homo sapiens | place: USA: Cincinnati, Ohio | collected 2013-06-21 | study: EMG produced TPA metagenomics assembly of the Gut...
TTTTTCATGTTGGCAAAGCAATGATGTTGTGGAATTATAATAATATTTCAAAATTGCTTGCCAAGATTTACCTTGTTTTGCTTTATACGCTGCACCTTCCTGACACAATCCTTTACCATGTCCTGATATTGATGTGTGAGGTCCGTTTAAATCTGAACATGTAACAGATTTGAGAGACGGATCTTGAGAATCAGTTTTTGTTTTTCCAGCACAATGTGCAAAGTACATTCCTTGTATATACTTATATTTTGAATTATCTTTATACACCTGAATAAATGAATACCAATCCCCGTTTATTCTATAGCATACAGTACCAACTCCATCGATCACAAATTTTGTTGTTTTTGTAGTGTCATATCTTTGACAATGAGTTGTATCGCAGATAGTATATCCGTCAGATGCATGCTTATGACTTACTGCAGATACATATTCCAGCATTGTATTAGCTGCAACTGCTTGTGCCGCATAATAATTTTTTATCTGAGTGTCAGTCATATTTTTCGCTGTGCATTGATAATAACCCATTGCTTCACTAGCTACTACATAACACAAATACTGATATCGTTCAACCTGTTTTTTTTGCTTTCCCACAGTAAACTTTTTTAATTTAGGAGCTGAACTAAATGAACTAGAGCGCGCACTTTGTATATCATATATAGCTTCATTAAGATTTTCTCCAGAATTGCTTATGTCCTGTTCGTTTGTGTTCTTACAAATCTTTTTTATTGTTGTTCCTTTTGACAAATAAAAACTAAATATAGAAGCTATATCTCCTCTGCATACATCATATTTCAGATATTGTGCTACTTGATATCCATTCTTTTCTACAATCCAATCATATACATTATCTTCAAGGCCTATTATTTGGAACCGCCCATTTTTATCAGAATTAACTGTTGCTACTAATTTATTTGTATCAGATTCAAAAATCTTTATCGTTGCATCCGTAATAGGGCTTTCAGTATCTTCATCCATAACCATTCCAACTGCGTTTGATTCCTTTTCTTGTGAATATCGTTGTATGTTATTATTATTTTCTTTTAGTGATACTTTTATTTTATTATAAGAATAATCTTCAAAATTATTGTCATAGTCTTCTTGCGTAAATGTCGGAAATTCATCTCCAACATATATTGGTGTTGAATTTTCTTCTATCTTTTTTGAATCTGCAAATATATTTTCAGATCCTATGGTAGTTAATATAATACAAGCTACTATAATTGAAATGATTTTTTTTCTCATATCTTACCTCCTCGTTTCGCCGAATTTTTATCTTACAATTCTACATGTATCATTGTATTTGTAGCGTATCATAGACGCTTTATCTTGTCAATCAATATTTTGTACTCCGTAATATTTACTGTTCGTATATTTTATGCTATACTATTAATAATTTATGGAGGACTTTATTGCATGGCATACAAAAACACTCTAATTACAGGTATTACAGATTTATTAGTTTTGACAATATTAAAAAACAAAGGTGATTGTTATGCCTACGAGATAAGCAAGTACATCACAAACAAATCAAACGAACTGCTCTCAATCTCCCCCAATACTATATATACGGTCATGTATAAACTGGAAAATGAGCATATGATCAGCGAGTACTCTGTTCTGGCAGGAAAAAAACGTACTCGTGTCTATTATCACATAGAGTCAGCCGGGGAAACTTATTTAGAAGAACTGCAACACGACTATGAAAATATGGTCTCTGGTATGTCTGCAATTTTTGATTCACTGAAGAAAGGAGACAAACATGAATCGCTTATGTAAACAATATATCTCTCAGGTGAAACTTCTACTTCCTACCATTGGAAAATCAGAGAAAAATTATTTGGCTACTCTGACAAGTAATCTGGAAGATTTCTGTGAAGACACCTCCCCTCAAACAATGGATGACTTATATAAAGAATTTGGTTCTCCTGTAGATACTGTAAATTCCTATATTTCTACACTTCCTACAGAGACTTTAATAAAACGAATTCGAACAAGTAAATATATAAGATGTCTCATCGTTGCACTAATTATTATGTTTGCATGTATAACTTCTATTTTTGCTATTACTTATTATCAAAGTTTTCAAGTTTTTAAACAAGAAGCCGTTTATTTTACTGATACAGATATTAAATAAGGAGAAAGAATTCCTATGAAAAGAAAAATTACATTATACTTAATTTCTACTATATTTTTATTATGCTCAACTCCAATTTCAACAAAAGCCGATACTATCTTTGATACTTGTCACAATACCCCATACACGATACAAACAGTCATAACCGATGCCTCTCCTTCTGCCAATTTAATGCCTTCTTTAAGTAGAACATCCCATAATATTACCAAAACCAAAACAACATATATGCGTGATTCTTCTGGAGTTGTATTATGGAGTGTTTCCATTACTGCTACTTTTACCTATGATGGTACAACCTCTCGTTGCATTAGCTGTTCTCCAAGTGCAAATGCTCCTGCGACAACTTGGTCAATTAAATCAATATCATCTTCCAAGAGCGGAAACTCTGCTACTGCGTATGCAACAGCAACTCATTCATCGCCTAGTTCCTCCAAAGATCACACACAAAGCGTTACTATTTCATGTAGCAAAAATGGTACTGTTTCCTAACTTACCAAAATAAACTTGTTCTAACAAAACGCTTATTTCTCAAAAGACCGATTCCAAGCTATCTGGAATCGGTCTTTTGAACATCAATATTGACTTTTTATTCTCCATCAATCAATACTTTTTTCCTCTGAAAAGCAAATCCATAACTGTGAATTTTCTCTTCTGGAATCCCCCGCATGCCTAGCTGCGCTTTGTATTGTCTTTCATCAATCTGCTGCAATGCCGACTGCACGGTTTCCCTCAAGTCTTTCTCATCTTCCGAATCACGCACTTTGAATTCCAGAATATAGGCATCGTTTTCTTCCGGATTTTTCGGTTCGATCATAACATCGTATCTGCCGAATCCGCTCTCACGATTGGAAGTAATTACATATCTGCCATGTAAATCCACAATCAACCCTAACACAAATCCGTGATAAAAGCGCTCCGGTGCCTCATCCGATGGACGATTTCCCACATCGAAATAGCTGAATGTTCCAAGCGCCACACGATTCATATATGCATTCATTGCCTTTTTATCACCCGCAAGTAATGCTTTGATGAAATCATTGTAATCAGGCTCCACCTGAATAAACCAGTCATGAATCATTCTCTGAAACATAAGTTTTACTTCGTAGTTGGTCAGCATCAGTTCATAATCCGGTTCTGCCCCTTCCGGAATATCGAGATAACTCTCATATGACAGAACTTTTAAATATCCGCTTGCCAGAAGTAAACTCCAGATTGCCTGTTCATTACCGTCCAACTGATTATATACAATCTGTTCATCGATTGCAGAAATAATGCTTTCTCCTCGAAGTAATGCTTCAAACTTTTCCTTGATTCTGCGATTACCTTCACGCAACAGCTTCCCAACGATACTGTTGGAGCTTGTATTTGCCCAATATGTCGTGTATTTATGTTTTGACAGAAAAGTGAACTACCCATTGTCTTAAGCCAATGGGCTTCCTGCTTCAGCGACCTCGTTTCTACGTTCCACTCCGGTCGGCGTTAATTTTGGCAGTCCCTGCCCTATATATTTCTTTATGCTATTTGTCTTAATCCTTCTGTCAGTATATTTTTCGCGGCATTGATATCCCTGTCATGTTCTGCTCCGCATTTCGGACATATCCATGTCCTCACTGACAAATCTTTTATATCTGGATTCTGATACCCGCAAACAGAACATAATTGACTACTAGCATAAAATGTATCTATTTTGATGTATTTCCTGCCATTCCATTTTGCCTTATACTCTAACTGTCTTGTCAGCTCATACCATGATACATCACTTATGGCTTTTGCCAGATGATGATTTTTTACCATGTTTTTTATCTGTAAATTCTCTGAAACTATCACTTGGTTTTCGCTGATAATCTCATGTGAAACTTTATGTAGATAATCTTTTCTTATGTTCCTTATTTTCTCATGGCATAATGCTATCTTTTTCTTTGTTTTATAATAGTTCTTACTTCTCTTTCCTTTATGTGACAGTTGCCTTTGCAGCTTTACAAGCTGTTTCTCGTATTTTTTTATAATTTTTAGATTCTCATATACCTTCCCATCAGAAGTAATACATAAATCTTTAATTCCTAAATCGATTCCTATGTTATGATTTGTATGTGCCAGTTCCTTATGCTCCGTTTCTACAAGTATGGATACATAGTATTTTCCACTGGAAACCTGCGAAACGGTCGCTGACTTAATCTGCCGCAATATTTCCATTTGTGAAGTTTGTTGTGTATGATTTATGGTTATCGTGTTTGCTCTTGAATTTCGGATATCCTGCATGTTCCTTAAAGAATTTTTGATATGCAGCGTCCATGTTATAGATTGCGTTGGTCAGAGCAAATTTATCTATTTCTTTTAACCATTCATAGTCTTTCTTTAATTCTCTGTTACAGTAATTATTACAATCCGTTTTACTAACTGACTTTTTCTCTTTCTCGTATATTTCTTTCCGATATGCCAATGTCTGATTGTAAACAAAACGGCAACAGCCAAATGTTTTTGCAATCTGAATTCTTTGTTCGCTATTAGGATATATCCTGTATTTATATGCTTTTAACACCCACTGTCGCCACCTTTCTACCCTTGATTTTCTATATATTTTCTCAACATCTCTTCTGATACATTTCCTACACTGCAGACAAAATATCCGTCCGTCCAAAAAGTATGTTCTTTCCAAAAATGTTTTCGTAGATAATCCGGATATTTTTTCCAAATATGATCTTTATCTGTCTCCATATATCTGATAATGACTTTATGCTTTTGACATATCTCATAAGAAAACTGCTTTATATCATCTGATATTTGTGTCTGTTTTTTGATTTCCACGTTCCCATAACGCAAGTATAGCACTAACCTCCGCTTCCGGCTACCTTAACCCACCGTCTAAAGCCAGTGGGATTGCGGTAGCCCTATTTCAAACAGATCTCTCCGGTTCGCATAGCGGTTCGAAAAAAAACAGTTTACCATGCTCATGTTTAAAGTTTTTCCAAAGCGGCGCGGTCTGGTGATTAATGTCACATCATCTCCGGATTCCCACCATTCCCGGATAAACTCTGTTTTATCCACAAAAAAATAGTGGTTTTCCATAATTGATGCAAAATCCTGTTTCCCGATTGCTACGGTTCTTGCCATGCTGCGTCCCCCTTTACGTTCCTGCCATTTTCCTTCATTGTACTATAATCCTTTTATGTTCTCAACCGATAAAATGCGGATACCCTTTCGCTTTTTCTGTCACATAAGGAAAAAAGCGAGTAAAATCGTTCACTCGCTTTTCGAATTATTCTCATTATTTTTCCTTACGGTTCCAGGTTTTCCACTCATCATCCGATGTATAGGTCACGGAATCCAGACCATCGTCTGTAGCGATTTGCAATAAAAGATTCCAGGTACTGTCTACATTTTTTTCAATGGATATTCCATTCACATAATTACATTTCTTAAATGTGTCAATCTCATACGATTTCCATGTCTTTCCTGCATCTTCTGTCATATACGCATATGCATCTGCTCCATGATTGCTTACCAGAATCATTCCTGTCGATGCGTCTTTAAAAGCCATATCCGTAGGATAATTCTGTATGGCAGCAGATAAATCTTTCACAACCGTGTAAGTATTTCCACCATCGTCTGTCGACCATAATACTTTGTTCATCATTCCGGCTCCCGGATCGGAACAATATAAAAGATATCCCTGCTTATCATTTGTAAAATTAAGATACACGGCATTCGGTCCACCATACGATTTATATTCCAGCGAGGCAAGCTTCGTTTGCTTTCCATCTGCCGTACAGTTCATCACAGAAATCCTGTCATCATTGGAAAAATAAGAAACAAATGCCTTTTTGCTGTCAATCGCACATAAATCTATCGTATCTGCACGATCATCAACATCCGAAATCTGACAGATCATTTTTCCCCCATACGCAATCGTATTGCCGGATATGTTCCATCCATCAGACACTGCAATATTCTGATTTGTCTTATTTGAAGCTTGTTCACTGGTTTGAGATATTTCTGTATTTTGCGGTTTCTTATTGGGTTCTGTCATTCCACATGCGTATAACACCAAAAAACAAATAATCAACAGAAATGATAATAATATCGTTTTACCATGCTCCAATCGTGTTAATAGATGTCGCTGTATCCTGGTCAAATGTGATACCTCCTATCGTATTTAATACATAACCATAATGATTTCAAATCTTTAAATTAAATAAATTTAACAACCGTACATGTATTGTCGCGTTTATAATTTATCATAATTATATTTTTTCGTCAATCATTATTTTCTACTCCGTAATATTTACGCTTTGCATATTTTATGCTATAGTATTAATTGTTCAGGGAGGACTTATTGCATGGCATACAAAAACACTCTAATTACAGGAATTACCGATTTTTTAGTATTAGCAATTTTAAAAAGCAAAGGTGATTGCTATGCTTATGAGATAAGCAAATACATTACAAGCGAGTCAAACGAACTGCTCTCCATTTCCCCAAATACGATATATACGGTCATGTACAAATTGGAAAATGAGCATATGATCAGTGAATATTCTGTTCTTGTCGGGAAAAAACGTACCCGTATCTATTATCATATAGAGTCTGATGGAGAAGCATATTTAGAGGAATTGCAACACGACTATGAGAATATGGTCTCTGGTATGTCTGCAATTTTTGATTCTCTTGAGAAAGGAGACACGCATGAATAGCTTATGTAAACAATACATTTCTGAAGTGAAACTCTTACTTCCAGCTATTGGAAAATCAGAAAAAAATTATTTAGCTTCTCTGACAAGTAATCTGGAAGATTTCTGTGATGACACCTCACCTCAGACAATTAATGACTTATATCAAGAATTTGGCACACCTGTAGATACTGTAAATTCTTACATTTCAACACTTCCTACAGAGACATTAATAAAACGAATTCGCAAGAGTAAGTACTTACGATATTTCATCGTAGCACTAATTATTATGTTTGCATGTATAACTTTTATTTTTGCCATTACAAATTATCGAAGTTTTCAAGTTTTTAAGCAGGAAACCGTCTATTTTACAAATACAGACATTAAATAAGGAGAAAAATATTTCTATGAAAAGAAAAATTACACTATGCTTAATTTCTACTCTATTTTTATTATGCGCAATTCCTACTTCAACGAAAGCCGATACCATCTTTGATACTTGCCACAAAACACCATACACTATACAGACTGTCATAACCGATGCATCTCCCTCTATTAATTTAGCTCCAGCATTAAGCCGGACATCCCATAATATTACCAAAACAAAAACAACATATATGCGTGATTCTTCTGGAACCGTATTATGGAGTGTTTCCATTACTGCCACTTTTACCTATGATGGTACAACCTCTTGCTGCATTAGCTGTTCTCCAAATGCCTCCGCTCCTGCTACAACTTGGTCAATTAAATCTGTATCATCTTCCAAAAGCGGAAACTCTGCTACTGCATATGCAACAGCAACACATACTTCTCCAAGTTCATCAAAAGATTTTACGCAAAGCGTTACTATTTCATGTAGTAAAAATGGTACCGTTTCATAATCTTTCCAAATCATTCTTTGACATCATTTGAATGATAAAAATAGTGCTGATACAACGCAAACTTCTATTGTACCAGCACCATTTTTTTATTCTCCATCAATCCAAACTTTTTTCCATAAAAAGCAAACCCATAAAAAAGTTCTTTTACAAACCTTCTGTATCTAACTCTACAATCATTTGTCCCAGCTTCTGCTCTCTCAACAGATAACACATGTAGATTGGAAGATTATTGCCCCGTTTTTATTATATAGCACAAAAAAGCAGGCGAAACCATTCGCCCACTTTTTTAAACTTTTTGAAAAGATGATTGTTATCTGCGTTCGACGTCGAACTTCTTTGCCAGTGCCTTCGTGAGGAAATTGATGCCCAGCACAATGATAAGAAGTACTACCGCAATACCAAAGGCTACGCCGAACTCGCCCTTTGTTGCGCTCAAATATAACTGAATGGTAAGGGTTCCACCCGGCTGTGCGGCCTTTTCCATAAACTGTGTAAAGCTCTTTGGAAGAAGCCCGGCACTTCCTGCGGTGAAAAGCAGTGCGGCAGATTCGCCCACGATTCTTCCGACCGCAAGGATGACTCCGGTAATGATTCCCGGCATTGCAGATGGAAGTAAAATGGTACGGATCATGTGCCATTTGCCTGCACCCAGACCGATCGCGCCGGTACGGTAACTGTCCGGAACGGTCTTTAACGCTTCCTGTGTGTTACGGGTCACAAGGGGGAGAACCATAAGTGCCATGGTAAATGCACCCGTTAAAATCGAGAAGTTAAAGCCCAGTGTTTCTCCGAAAAACAGCTTGCCGAACAGACCAAAGATGATCGATGGGATTCCTGCCAGTGTCTCGGTAGCAAACTCGATCAGGCTGACCAGTTTGCCCGGTTTTGCGTATTCATTGAGGTATACAGCTGCACCCACTCCGACCGGTGTTGCCATAAGCATGGTCAGAACAATGATATACAGTGTATTTAAAATATTTCCCGCAATACCTGTCGTGCCCTTCAGCACCGAGGTCACACTGGTTAAGAACTCCCAGTTTACACTGCGGATACCCTTTACAAATACATAGATGATGATTCCAAGAAGCAGAGCCACGGAAACTGCTGCACATGCATAGATTGCGATGTACATCAGAAAATCTCCCGGATGTCTTGTTTTTGCGCAAATACTTGTCCGATTTTTCGTCATTGCTCCACAGCTCCTCTCTTTTCAACCTGTGCAAGAATCAGGTTGATAATCATAATGAAGACAAATAATACGAGACCAACGGTGAAAAGCACCTCTCTGTGCAGGCCTTCTGCATAACTCATCTCGCTGACAATCTGTGTGGTAAGGAATCGTACCGAGTTAAACGGCAGCGGAATATTTACTGAGCCTCCGGCTACCATGTTAATTGCCATTGCCTCGCCGAGTGCACGGCCAATACCAAGTACCACACCTGTCAGAATACCGGATTTTGCTGCCGGAATCATGACCTTAAAAATCGTCTGGATGTGTGTCGCTCCAAGTGCAAGGGACGCTGCTTTCAAGTGTCCCGGTACCGCACGAATGGACGATACACTGATATTGATTACGGTAGGAAGAATCATAATTGCCAGTACAATAATTGCTGACAAAAGGTTCGCACCTCCGGTAAACTGATGGGTTGTGCTTCCCGCAAATATATGCTTTTCCAGTTTGTACATCAGTGGATTCAAAAGCATCATTCCAAGCAGACCATAGATTACAGATGGAATTGCAGCAAGTAATTCCACTGCCGGCTGTACGATTGCCGCGATCTTTTTGTTCGAAACCTCTGTAATAAATACCGCGGTGAGAATTCCGATTGGCACACCGATAGCTATCGCTACGGCTGTACCTATAATAGAAGTACAGATAATATAGAAAATTCCATACGTCGGGTTCGCTGCGGTAGGCTGCCATGCAGTCCCAAATAACAGGTCAGTCACCCCGACCTTTGCCAGTGCCGGGGTGCCTTTTGCAAACATATAAACTGTTATGGAAAGAACTGCTACGATGGCAACAACCGCACATATAAGAAATATTATTTTTGCAATCGTTTCTACGATGTGCTTTGCTGCTTTACCGTTGTTCATATCTTTGTCCTCACATGTTCTTTTACTTCTGTGGAATGATCAGTCCTACAGATTTGATAACATTCTGTCCATCTTCTGAGTTGATGAAATCGAAGTATGCCTGTACCTGCACGCTCTGCTCAGAGATTTCACCCTTGGTTGCCATAACGAATGGTCTCTGTAATACATAAGTACCTGCAAGGATGTTCTCTTCTGTTGGTTCTACAGAGTTGATCTGTAATCCGTTTACAGTGTCATCCAAAACATCAAGTGATACATATCCAACTGCACCCGGAGTAGCTGCAACCTTTGCAAGTACAGCACCTGTAGAATCAAGTTCCTGTGCATATTTGCAGGAATCCTTTACATCCATTAACTCTTCAAATGCATCTCTTGTACCAGAACCAGCCTCACGACCGATAACTACAATCTGCTCGTCTTTTCCGCCAAGGTCTTTCCAATTTGTGATTTCTCCGGTGTAAACCTTTGCAAGATCTTCAGACTTGATATCTGTGATTGTATTGTCTGTATCTGTGATAACTGCGATACCATCGATTGCTACGATGTTCTCTACGATTCCCTGGCCCTTCTCATCATCAGAAAGTGCACGGGAAGCATCTCCGATATCTACGCTTCCGGCTGCAAGTGACTCGATACCAGCACTGGATCCGGTGAACTCTGCGGTAGCAGAAACGCTTGGATATTTCTCCATGAATGCTTCGTTCATTGCGTTTGCAAGTTTCTCCATGGAAGTACTTCCTGCTAATGTAACAGATCCGCTTAAATTTGTGTTATCAGCTGTATTATTATCAGTTGCCTGACTCTCTGTCTGTGTTGTATTGTCGTTGGAATTGTTTGCATCTGCATTTGTATCACTGCTTCCGCATCCCATTACTCCTGCTGCAACCATTGTAGCTGCGGTAAGAATTGCCATCATTTTTTTTACTCTGTTTTTCATGTCTTTTCCTCTTTTCTTTCTCTTTTTCATTTTATTTCTTTTCGAGTACAGGTGTTATCTTACGTGCCAAATGTAAAGTGTGTAACCATTCCTATGTAAATTGGATGTAAAATGTATGTTAGGGGTCGGCTCGCGTTTCGACACAGCGGCGGAGGTGTTGAAACTTGAACGGACAGGAATCATCAAGGAGGCAGGGGAAGGGTTGCTACAAATTTGTAATTCTGGCTTACTAGTAACTGGGGAAGTGTGAGAGCGCATGCGTGAGGGCTGAGGTTGGCTGGAGGAGCACAGGTTCGTTGCAATTCTTTCCTTTTATACCCGAAAATACATTTTTTAGGTATATTTAAGGTTCGTACTTTATCTTATTCGTGTAATGATGTTAAAATGTATATAGAATTGTGCAACAAAACAATGAGGAGGGATTCCATGCGTTTACTTCTTGCAGAAGATGAAAAAGATCTTTCAGACGCACTGGTAACGGTGCTCAAACATAACAACTACTCGGTGGATGCGGTGTACAATGGCCAGGATGCCTTAGATTACCTGGAAGCCGGAGATTACGACGGAGCGATCCTTGATATCATGATGCCGAAGATGGATGGCATTACGGTTCTGAAAAAAGTCCGCACCGACGGCATTCATCTGCCGATCATTCTGCTTACTGCAAAATCGGAAATTGATGACCGTGTGACAGGACTTGACAGCGGTGCGGATGATTATCTCACAAAACCTTTTTCCATGAAGGAATTACTTGCGCGGATTCGTGCCATGACGCGCCGGCAGGAAAAGACAACCGACTCCATTCTGCAGTTTTCGGATATTCAGCTGGACCGCAGCACGTATCAGCTTTCCAATTCGGAAGGGACAACGATAAGACTTGCCAACAAAGAATATCAGATGCTGGAAATGCTCATGACCAATCCCGGTCAGGTCATTTCCGTAGACCAGTTCATGGACAAAATCTGGGGATACGACAGCGAAGCGGAATTCAATGTGGTATGGGTGTATATTTCCTATCTCCGGAAAAAGCTCAGTTCACTCCATGCTCATGTACAGATCAAAGCGACCCGCGGCGTCGGATATTCCCTGATCGAGTAGCCGATCGGATGCAAAAGGAGAAATGATATGCTAAAGAAACTGCGAAAAAAATTTATTGCGATTGCCATGTGCTCCATTGGCATTGTGCTGGCAATCATTATGACCGGCATCAACCTTGCAAACTACATGAATGTCTGTCGCAACGCCGATGCGCGTATTTCCATGATTTCCGACAATGACGGACATCTCCCGGAAGAATCGGACAACACGCCTCCGCCCAAACAGGGAGACGACAAGAACACCAAAGATCAGAAACCAGCCGACGATCCCGGTGCCAAACGCCAGATGTCTCCGGAAGCCAGTTTTGATACGCGTTTTTTTACAGTAACACTGACGGACGACGGTACGAGCGAACAGATTGATACTGGAAAGATTGCTGCTGTTACCACACAGGAAGCTTCCGATTATGCATCTTCTTTATATAAGAAAGGAAAAAGCCACGGATTTGTCAGCTGCTACCGCTATCAAGCGGTAACACTGGATGATTCTGAAAATATCACCTACATTTTTGTGAACTGCGAACGCGAGCTGAACACATTTCAGGCATTTTTACTGGCAAGTATCGGTATCAGTCTCGCCGGACTTCTCGTGGTATTCCTGCTTGTGGTCTTTTTCTCAAAAATCGTTCTGCGGCCGGTAGCGGAAAGCTATGAAAAGCAAAAGCGTTTTATTACGGATGCAAGTCATGAGATCAAGACACCACTGACAATCATTGATGCCAACACCGAGGTGCTTGAAATGACGGAGGGCGAAAATCAGTGGACCAAAAGCACCCGCAAACAGATTGTCCGCCTGACTTCCCTGACTGAAAAACTGGTCTTTCTCTCCCGCATGGATGAGGAAGCAACCACTTTGGACATGCAGAATTTTGCAGTATCGGATGCCGTCATCGATACGGCCGAACCATTTATCGGACTTGCTGCTTCGCGTGGAAAAACACTTACCTGCGATATTGCTCCGGATCTCACCTACTGCGGGAATGAGGGAAGTATCCGGCAGCTGGTCTCACTGCTTTTGGACAATGCCGTCAAGTATTCCACAGACAATGGACAAATCCGCCTTTCTTTCCACAATGCAGGGCGCAATCTCATCCTTCAGGTGTGGAATACCACGGATTCCATTCCGGTCGGCCGGCACGACGAATTGTTCGAGCGCTTTTACCGCGCCGACAAATCCCGCAACCAGAAAACCGGTGGGTTTGGCATCGGACTCTCCGTTGTCTATGCGATTGTAAATGCGCACAAAGGAAAAATCACCGCACGCAGCGATGATGGAACTTCTCTTCTTTTTACGATCACACTTTCCGCATAAAACAGCTTTATAATCGAAAAACGGCAAAGACTGCTTTTACAGTCTCTGCCGCTTTTTGTTTTTCTGCATGATGTAATTATTTCAGGAATCCAAAAGAGCTTACGATTGGTGCTTCCTTTGCTTTTCCGGAACATACCTGGAAGAAGCAGATAATCTTTACAACGAAAAGAATTGCTGCACAAATTCCACCTGCGATCGGAACAATAATTGTAAAGAAAAGAACTGCTGTAATAATCGTAACTAAAATAGTACATACAGTAAGTTTCAGTGCCTGACGTACATGGAAATATGTATATGCAGATTCTCTGCATGCTAATAAAGCGATAATGATTCCGATGGTACCCATCAGGTATGGCAGCATAGCCATTACTTTGTTATCCGAAATATCTTTTGCATCGAACTCAGCGGTATGATCCTTTGGATCTACATATGGCTGCTGTGGCATACCATAAGGCATTCCGTTCATCTGAGGACCTGCCTGTGGGTTTCCCTGTGGCATTCCATTCATCTGTGGGCCTGCCTGTGGGTTTGGATTTCCCTGTGCATGCTCATTATTCTGTGCATTTAACGCAGCTCCGCACTTTGTGCAGAATGCGCTTCCATCATTCATCTCGCTTCCGCATTTTGGACAAATCATGTTTTATTCCTCCTTTTATTTGTGTACTAACAACAATATTCATTGTATACAATATGTGTTTTTCTGTCAATCGATGAACCTTTTTTCTACTTTAACTTTACTTTAAGGTTCATTTAAACTTTGCTTACTATACTGTGTACATACCGGAAAGCAAACCGCTTCCATACAGATTCAAAAAACAAAAGGAGTACACATTTATGAGTAACCAGATGATTTTCAAACGGTATGAAGTCAAATATATGTTAAACAGACAACAATACGCAGCGCTGCGGTCGCTCATGAAAAACTATATGACCGCCGACCCACATGGTCCCGGCACGATCCAGAGTCTTTACTTTGACACACCGGATTATCTTCTGATCCGGCATTCGCTGGAAAAGCCACTGTACAAAGAAAAGCTCCGGCTTCGCAGCTATGGTATCGCAACACCGGAGACACCGGTCTTTGTGGAGCTGAAAAAGAAATATGATTCGATTGTATACAAACGCCGGATTGAGATGCCGGAGTCACAGGCAATGGATTATCTGCTACATAACCATCCTTTTTATGATTCCCAGATTGCACATGAGATTGACTATTGCCTGCACACATATCGCCATCTCGCACCAAAAGTTCTTCTTTCCTACGAAAGAGAAGCTTTTTACGACAAATTTAACCCGGATTTCCGGATGACCTTTGACCGCAACATTCTTTGGAGGAACAAAGATCTGGATTTAAAAAGCGAAATTTATGGAAATTCCATTTTAAATGACGATCAGATTTTACTGGAAGTAAAAACAGCCGGGGCGATTCCTCTCTGGCTCGTACATTTTTTCAGCGAACAGAAAATTTATAAAACATCTTTTTCCAAATATGGAACTGCTTATCAGACAATTATGAAAAACGGAGGACTTCAATATGCTTAATACATTATTTCAGGGAGTTTTTACTTCCACAACAACGATTCAGATTCCACAGTTTCTGCTTTGCATTGCCGTATCACTGGCAATCGGGCTTTTTCTCTCTTTCTTATATATGCACAAAAGCCACTACACAAAAAGTTTTGTTGTAACGCTTGCGCTGCTCCCGGCTGTCGTATGTGTTGTCATCATGATGGTTAACGGAAATGTCGGTGCAGGCGTTGCAGTGGCCGGTGCTTTCTCTCTTGTACGTTTCCGGTCCGTGCCGGGAAGCGCAAAAGAAATCGGAACCATTTTTCTTGCGATGGCAGCCGGACTGATCAGCGGCATGGGTTACCTCGGCTACGCGGTGCTTTTTTCCCTTGTGGTCGGAGCCGCAATGTTCCTTTTAAATACCAGCCGCTTCGGAATGGAAAAAGGCGAAAACGACAAAATTCTTCGCATTGTTATCCCGGAAGATTTAAATTATGGAGATATCTTCGAAGATCTTTTTGCCAAATATACTTCAAAACATGAACTTGTTTCTGTAAAAACAACAAATATGGGCAGTCTTTTCAAACTGCAATACCATATTACTTTCATCGATACTGCAAAAGAAAAAGAATTTATCGACGCGCTCCGTTGCCGCAACGGCAATCTGGAGATCAGCGTCACACGACAGGAGGCGAGTGCTTATGAGTTATAACAATACGAAATTAGTAGCCGGATTATTAGGATATGCCCTGCTGGCCTGCAGCATCAGCGGATGCTCGTTCGACAGCTTTTCAAAGACTACCACAGAAACTTCCTCGGAAAATTCCTCTTCTGCTACCGAGATTACTTACCTCGATGCAGACGATATGTTCACCGACCGTGACAAAGAGGTTGGCTATGATGAAGATACGGCAACTGCCATCACACTGTCCGATGATGCAAGCAGCTGTGATTCTTCTTCCGTTACAATTTCAGACAATACTATTACCATCACGGACGAAGGTACCTACCTTCTCACCGGAAGCCTCAGTGACGGCCAGGTCATCGTCGATGCGGATGATAAGAAAGTACAGCTTGTCTTTGACTCCGTAAATATCAACTGTGATACAAGCGCCGCATTGCATGTCAAAGCGGCCGACAAAGTTTTCGTCACACTTGCATCCGATTCCGAAAACACCTTAAGCAATACCAGCGACTTTGTTGCCATTGATGACAATAACATCGATGCCGTTATTTTCTCCAAAGACGATCTGACACTCAACGGCTCCGGAACCCTTACTGTCACCGCAAAATACGGACATGGCATTGTTTCCAAAGATGATCTTGTCATTACAAGCGGCACATATCAGATTACGGCTGCCAAACATGCATTATCCGGCAAAGACAGTGTGCGCATTGCAGATGGTGTACTGACCCTGGACGCCGGAACCGATGGCATCCACAGTGAAAATACCGACGATGATACAAAAGGCTTTATCTACATTGCGAATGGCGATATTTCCATCACCGCCGATTCCGACGGTTTCGATGCCGAAGAAACGTTGCAGGTGGATGGCGGCAATATCGAAGTCGCCGCCGGAGATGATGGTCTCCAT
>ERZ781272.782-NODE-782-length-16209-cov-4.365730_pt1 | contig 16209 bp, 17 predicted proteins | sample MGYA00375850_ERZ781272 | MGnify/ENA primary metagenome ERZ781272 (study PRJEB29790, sample SAMN06051246) | human gut metagenome | host: Homo sapiens | place: USA: Cincinnati, Ohio | collected 2013-06-21 | study: EMG produced TPA metagenomics assembly of the Gut...
TACAGGAACTATAACTAGGAAAAACAGATTGTATAAGGAAAAAATTGCAAAAGGCGGGCAAGTGTGATACAATAAAGTCGACAGAAATCGACACTGATAGTGGAGAGAGACTGGAGAAATTATTGTGAAACGGTAGATGTGTTTGCAAGCCGGCTGCACCAAACAGCAACTATTTTTTTGCAGGAGTCCTATGAACCCAGTGAGCCAATGAACTTGAAAAGATAAAATCGTATAGTTTATACAAAGTCCAGGAGATATCTGTGGCAAATGCACAGATGTCTCCGTTTTTTTATAATTTATGAACTGTAAATCGGAGGATAATACTGAGAAATTAAAAATAGTGATAGAGCCGATCAGGATAATAATACAAAATAAAGCCATATATTGAATAAATACGGCAAATATAGTAGAATAAAAGAAAATTGGGAATACAAGGAAAGTAAGTTAAATCGTGAGATTTGATAAATTAATTACCAAAAAATAAGGAGGAACCCATCATGGAACAGAAACTCAAAGAAATCTTAACCCGCATTTCCACTTCTTCTTATTCTCCGGATGATATCCGGGAAGATACCGATCTGGTCATGGATTTACAGTATGATTCCGTTCAGTGGATCACCCTGATTGTGGAACTGGAAGAACAATTCTCAGTAGAGTTTGAAAATGATCTCTTGCTAATGGAATCCCTCCAAACCTATGGTCAGCTGAGGCGTACACTTTCCGACATGCTTAAAAAGGAGGAGTCCAGATGAATACTCAGGTAAAACTGCAAAAAATCGTTCGGCACGCCTACCATACGGTTCCGTTTTATCACAGGCTTTTTGAGGAAAGCCATCTGACGCCGGAGGACATCACCTGTGTTAAGGATCTTTCCAAGCTCCCGATCCTCGTTAAAGAACAACTCCAGAGCGAGGTACATGACCACCTCTCTTCCAGCTACAGTGTCCAATATATGAATGGGCTGCTCATCGAAAAACGGACATCCGGCTCAACCGGAAAATGCCTGAAGATCTTCTGGTCCATCTCCGACAGTACGCTGAGTGACGCGGGCGCTTGGAAATATCGGGGAAAGTGGTATGGAGTTACCCCACAGGATCGTTATCTGAGCTTTCATACGACACTGTATGCGGGCAACCGTCTGATTCAAAACCAGGAGATTCTACAAAAGGAGCATGGGGTGAATTTGTCCATAAATAAGATGAACCTTCACCGTGCAAATCTGAAGGAATACTACCGGCGGATCAAAGAATTTAACCCCGGTTTGATTTTGGGACAGCCCAGTATTCTGGAAATTTTAGCGGGATTTTTGTTGGAAAACCATTTGACGCTAGACGGTGTCCGATACATAGAAATGACAGGAGAGTACCTGACCAGGGCGGTTCGTGACCACATTGGACGGGCCTTTCCTCAGGCGAAAATTGCCAATATGTATGGCTCAAACGAAACTGGGACGATTGCCTTGGAATGTCCAAACGGCCACATGCACTTGGTGGAATCAAATACAGTGGTGGAAATCGACAAACAGAATCCGGAAGACGAGGATGGGAATGTCCTGGTCACCAGTCTGCGCAATACGGCAATGCCAATTTTGCATTATGCACTAGGGGACCGCGCAAAAATATTTTCTGTGGAATGTGAGTATGCATCCTCCCCAGCCATTGAGGTAACAGCAGGACGTGTCGGACAGACAATCCATCTGCCGAATGGGGAGGTAAAGGGATGCTACGTGTTGCTGCACCCGGTCGAATATATTAACAACGATCTGAATAACCCGATTACCCAGTTCCAAGTTGTACAAAAGACGCCGGACACCTTTGATGTCTATCTGGCACTGGCTCCACAATTTAAAAACTGGAAGAAAGCGATTTCAGAAATCTATGAGCGGGAAGCAGCTGTGGCAGTCGGCGCGGGTCTGACCTGGAATTTTCACTTTGAAGAAAAACTTTTCCCAGATGAACACACGGGGAAACTACAGTTTTTTAAAAGCGAACTTAATTAAAATCAATTGGTCAAGCATACTGATTTATTTGATAATTCGGGGAAGCGAATTTCATGAATCGAAAAATTGGAATTGTAGGCGAAAATTCAGCGGAATATGTAAAGGCCCTGCTCAACATCTGGGAAGCGGGAGACTGTGCAGTCCTGTTGGATTGGCGTCTTCCGCCGGGGCAGGTTTTGGAAATGCTCTCCTTAAGTGGTGCACAGGAGTGCTATATCGATCGGCGTTTTGAGAGTCAGGATTTACAGAATTCTTCCCTTTACATCCACTGGATGGAGTCACCGGCGGGACAATCGGTATCGCTGTCACCGGATGATTTTCGGGATTTCCGGTTTCCAACAAGCGACGAGGATGCGGTTATTCTATTTAGTTCCGGGACGACGGGAAAATCAAAGGGGATTGTCCTCTACTTTCGCGCCCTATATGAAAATAGCGAGGCTGTGGCGGAGTATCTTCAGCCAAACCCGAATGACTGCTTTTATCTGGTCAAGGCGCTGTCGCACTCCTCGACTCTGGTTGGGGAACTGCTGGTTGCCCTGCGGTTTAGCGCCCGTGTCATTCTGGCAGCGACGGTGCTTCCGCCGCGTGTAGCACTGCACAGTATCTGTGAAGAGAAGGCGACCATCCTCTGTGTCAATCCGGTTTTGCTTGAACTGTTTGCCAGGACTCAAGAGAGGCTGCACTTTCCTTTACCGCTTAGGGTAATTTACACGAGCGGGGCGGTTGCGGATAGGGCGCTGATGCTCCGCGCACGCGAAATTTTTGCCCCTATCCCTGTCCTGAACGTCTATGGCCTGAGCGAAGCCGGTCCACGGGTCAGCGCTCAACGCATAAACGGATATCATACGCCGGGGTCGGTGGGAGTGCCGGTACGGGGCGTCTCAGTAGAAATCCGACGGGAAAACGGAACCAGATGCACTTGGGGGGAGCAGGGAGTGCTATTCGTGAAAACCCCGAGCGCACTGAGCAGGTATCTCGGGGCGCCCTCTCCCTGTAGGGATGGATGGATCAATACCGGGGATATCGGTGTCCTCGATGAAACAGGGGAGCTTTTTGTCCGTGGGCGAGCAGATGACGTCATCGTGCAGGGTGCGCACAATCTTGACCCCAATGGGATTGAAGCGGTTTTGAAGGAATGCCCGGGTGTGGAGAAATGTATGGTATTCGGCGTCCCGGATTCTCAGTATGGCCAAAGGGCACTCTGCATCTATGTTGCAAAGGAGAATTTCACTCAGCGGCTTTATCGGTATGCAAGGGAGCGGCTGGCAGACTATGAGATTCCAAAGGGATTCCTCCGGGTGCCCGCCATCCCTGTTACTGTGACGGGAAAACGTTCGAGAGCGCTTGCACGCTCTCAATATCTGGCGGCGAAGGAGGATAAGCTTCATGAGTAGAAAAGTCCACATTGCAGTGCTGGACGATGGGATTTTTTTTGGAAAATATCAGTTGCAGCCTCTTCGCCATAGTGCTAAGATTGAAAATGGAGTGTTGCAGCCCTCCTATCAGAATCCCGAACGCAAAACAAGCCATGGAACCGTCTGTGCCGCTATCATCCATCTCTATGCACCGGAAGCTGAGCTGAGCAGTATCAAGGTCATCTTTGGGGAAAAGCGCACGGGAAACCCGGATGATTTGATCGCTGCGATAGACTGGTGCCTTACCCATCAGGTGGATTTGGTCCACCTGAGTATCGGAACCGTGGAAAGCCGGGATTTTCTCAAAATCGGGGCAAAAATCCATGTGGCTGCAAAATAGGGATTGCTATTTGTCGCAGCGCAGAGCAATTCCCGGCAGTACACCTATCCGGCATGTCTGTCCGACGTTATCGGTGTAAGCCAGCGGCCAATTTACCAGCGAGCGCAGTTCCGGATGAACCGGAATGCACTCAACTGTGTGGAAATCTCAGCGAGTTCGGTGCATGAGCTTCCCCTTCTGGACGGCTCGTTTCACTCCACCGCCATCTGCAATAGTTTTGCCGCTCCGCTGATTACCGCGAAAGCGGCTGGGTTCCTTGAAAAAGCGGGATGCCCACTTTCAAAAGAGGAGCTTTGCGGACTTCTTGCTAAGGACGGCGACTGTTTGGCAAAAACCCCCTACGATCCTTATTTTCAGGTGCTCAACGATTGCTATGCCCCCGAACAGGTTGCCGTACTGCGTGCCGAAGAAGTCAATCAGCCGATCAAAGGGGACAAGCGGTATCTGATTTTTGAGGATAAACTCAACCAGGAGCAAAGGAAGCAGGTGATATCCCTGCACCGCCGGTATCTGGAGCCGGGGGAATATGAGAGTAGGCTGCACATGCGGCAGACAGCGGAAGAAACCGAATTGCCCACCGTCTCCATTGATACCGGGGATACTCAGCTGGATGAACAGCTTGCAAGCCTGCTGGAGCAGGCCATCTATACACAGAGCTATTATCCGGTTGTGCTGTCTTCTTGGATCAAAGATGCAGGGCGGGGCTGGTTTTTCTGCCCTGCCGGCTGGAATCCCTATCGTGTAGCGTGTACTCTGGCAAGGGATATCCGGCCGGATATCCTGGTATTATGCTCCTTGCGGGAGGACCGTGCAGATATCCGTGTCCATAGAACAGACGGGAGTTTTGTCATTGAATCGGAGGAAGGAGAGCAGGCCTGCTCGTCGGCCGAAAAGGCGATGGAAGACATATGCGGCCTGATTTTTGAGGATGAGTGAGAAACAACACAAAAAAACTCTTAAACAGCGTCTGGGCGCATCGTGCGCTTCGGTCTTATTTGCGTTGTCCCTTCCATTTCGGGTGGCACCGATTCTCTATCTGTTTTTTCTGTTGGTTCAGCTGCTCAGTTCCACGGTGCCCGCCGTCTCCATTTTACTGTTTCAGCGGATTATGGAAGAATTGGTGCTTGTCTACCAGGGAACGCTGCGCACGAGCATACTGGTGCTGCTGATTGGGAGCTACTTATTGCTTCAGGCACTTTCCTCACAGTTCTCCAATCTGATCCAGCTGTTTTCCTCCATGCTTTGCGATAAGGCCAAACGGTATATCGACTTGCAGAGCATGAAGCAGCTTGCCGCAATCCCGATGGCTCATTTTGATGATAAGGCTGACCAGGATACGATCCAGGTCATCATGGACAGCCAGTCGATGATTTCACAGACGATCACCTGGATTGTCACCATTCTGGGGTTCGTGTACACCTTCGTGTCAGTATCGGGCGTATTTTTCGCCCAGTATCCCTGGCTGGCGCTTCTGTTCCTGTTGACCTATGTACCGGGTACAATTGCCTCCTATCTGCTCAGCCGGAAGCTGGATCGATGGTCAATTGCCTCCGCACCGGAATTCCGTAAGAAAAATTATTACAAAAGACTGCTTACCCAGCCGGATTATGCAAAGGAACTTCGGCTGTTTCACCTGGAAGAAGAATTCCGGGGACGTTATAATAGCCTGTGGAATAAATTGCGGGCACAAAAGGAAAATATTTTCCGAAAAGGGAACCGGCGTATGATGCTTACCACTATTTGCTCCAACCTGGGATACGTCCTTGTTGTATTCTTCGCTGTCTTTTGGACGTTATCCGGACGGATGGAGATTGCTTCCCTAACGATGGTAATCAGGGCAATCGGCTCGATGGGAGGAACTTTCCCGTCGCTTATTTCCAGCTGGGTCACCTATTTTGGGATTGTGAGCCCTCGAATCACGCAGTACCGGGAGTTTTTAAGCTGGGAAGGGGAACGGCAGACGGGCAGTAAGCAGCCTGCCTCCGGTGTTCCTGAGATTGCGTTTGAGAATGTGTGGTTTCGGTATCCGGGAAGCGGTACAGATGTACTGCGGGGGGTATCTTTTGTCATCCATCCTGGAGAAAAGGTAGCGCTGCTCGGTATCAACGGCGCCGGGAAAAGCACGGTTTTGAAACTGATGATGCGCTTTTACCTGCCGGATCGGGGCAGGATTACCCTGAACGGGAGAGACATCCGGGAGTATGAACTTTCCGCTGTTCGAAATTTGTTTACCGCCTGCTTTCAGGATGTGACCCGGTATGCATTTGATGTGATGGAGAATATCACCCTGTCGGATTTTGGCTGTGAAAATGCAGAGCTACGCGCGGTTGAGAGCGCAAAGAAAAGCGGGATTGATGAGGAAATCAATCGATTTGAGCAGGGCTACTATACTCCGTTGACAAGGATGTTTGACAAGCAGGGAAAGGAGCTTTCCGGCGGGCAATGGCAGAAAATTGCAATTGCCCGCGCGTTCTACCGGGATGCCCCGGTCGTCATTCTGGACGAGCCCTCTGCATCGCTGGACGCATTGGCGGAGGATCATATCTTTTCCTCCTTTTCCCGTCTGTGCAGGGAGAGGACGGGAATTCTTGTATCCCACAGGCTGTCGAATACGATCAGCTGTGACCATATTATTGTCCTCAAAGACGGCGAGGTGATCGAGCAGGGAACTCATGAGCAGCTGATGCGGCGTGAGGGGCATTATGCATATCTCTACCATTTGCAGGCGGACCGGTACCGGAAGGAGGCAAAGGCAGATGCACAAGAAGGGTAAGCGCTTTTTACAGGACTTTTCCTATAGTATCAAAATTCCCTATCAGGCCTCCCAGAAGTATTTTTTGCTTAAGGCGCTCACAACCGTTGTGCTGGCGGCACTCTCCTTCTTCGTATTGATGATATGGAGGGATACCCTTAATCTGGTGACCGATGCCGTGACCCGGACAAAACAGATTTCGTTTGTCCGGATTGCTGTGCTTCTGGCCTTATATTTTGCCTGCTACATGGCGCAGAAATTCCTCGGTGTGGCGGATGAGCTCATCAAGTACAAGTATGACGATGCGGTAGAGGTCTACCTGGATAATATGATGGTGCGGAAGATTTCCGGCATTGATCTTGCCTTTTTTGACGACAGCGAGCTCGGGGACCAGGTGGCACATTCTTGGCGCATCCTCTCCTCCGTACAGATGACGGCTTGGAAAATGTTTACTCTGCTCGACTCTATTATTAAAATGGTGACCTCGTTTGTTTTGCTCTGCTCTTTGAGTATCTGGCTTGCCCTGTTTGTCGTTTTGTTGTCCATACCGGCGCTATTGCTTTCCCACAAGACGAGCCGGCTGCAGTACGAATTCCAAATGGAATCGGCGAAAAAGTACCGGCGCATGGATTATAATAAGGAGCTGTTTTACCGGGAATATGCACCGGAAATGCGACTCTATCAACTGGCGCCGCGCTTTATGGCAAATTATAAAAAGCTCTGGTCGCAGTGGTATGAAAGCCGAAAACGGGTCTCTGTTAAGACGAGTCTTATCAATGTGGGGAGCATGCTGCTGCTTTCCGCCGGGGATGTGGCGATGTATTTCGATCTGGTCCGGCAGCTCTTCGGGAGGCTGATCGGGATCGGCGATATCTCCTATTTCACCTCCTTGCTGAGTGGTTTTCGTTCCAATGTGAGCACCTTCTTGTTCCTGATGGCGGATATTATGCAAGGCTTTCAGGAGCTGCGCCGGGTACGGGAACTGATGGAAATGGAGCCAATCATGGAGCAAAGCGGGGCAAAACCTTTGGAAGAAATTCGGGAAATCCGCTTTGAACAGGTCAACTTTTCCTATCCGCGCCAGAAGGAGCCTGTTCTCAAGGACTGCACGTTTACAATCTCCTGCGGGGAAACCGTGGGACTGGTCGGGCTAAACGGCGCAGGTAAATCGACGATTGTCAAGCTCCTGCTCCGTTTTTATGATGTGACGGGCGGCTGTATTAAAATCAACGGCTTGGATATTCGGGAGTATGATCTTGCCAGCCTGCGGCGCGCATTCGGAGTCTTATTCCAGGACTTTGTGCGGTACAGTATGACGGCGAGAGAAAATATCGCCCTGTCGGACTGGGAGCATCGAGCGGATAGCATAAGGCTTGATCAGGTCTGCCGGCAGTCGGGAGTCTCCGATTTTATTCGTTCATGGGAGCAAGGACTGGATACTCCGCTGACCAGACAGTTTGATGATGGTGGGATGGAGCTTTCCGTCGGGCAGTGGCAGAAAATATCGCTTGCAAGGACGCTGTTTCGTGCCTGTAACTGCATTGTACTCGATGAGCCTTCCGCCTCGCTCGACCCGGAATCCGAACACCGGATTTTTGAACAGTTTAAAGCCCTGTCTGACGGCAGGACGGCACTGCTGATTTCCCACCGACTGTCCAACATCATGCTGTGCAGCCATATCCTTGTGCTGGAGGACGGCAGAGTCGCACAGGAGGGGACTCACAGTGAACTGATGGCACAGGGCGGGGAATATGCGAGATTATTTACACTCCAGAGCCATAAATATCAATAGGAGAGTTGCTATGGAACAGGATTACATCGTTTATCATGAGCTTTCTCATCCGGACGAGCAGTTTGTCAGCTGTATCGGGGGCAGGGTGCTGTGCGCCGTCCGTTATCTGTTGGAAGACCCAGACAACAGCGCCTTGTTTTCCTACTTACGGCAGTGTCGGCTCTGCTACCTCCCACTTACAGAAGCTCGAATGGAGGATCCTTGGTATTATCAGCCGCTTGAAATCCTGACTGCACAGGGAAACGCTGTGTTCAGCCGGGAGGGAATCAGGGAGTTAGATTTTTTTATGCAGGGTTTAGGGCTTCGCATTCAGAGTGTAGAGCTGCCTGATCCAAAGACCCTGTTTTCTGCGATAAACCGGGCGTTTGTGCAAAACGCAGTGCTAGTGCTCAATATCGACCAGTACTATCATCCGAAAAGTGAGAAATACCACAAACAAAAGAATGCCTGGCACGCACTGCTGCTCAAGGGCTTTTGTCCGAAATCCGGAGAGGTGCTCATCTCCGATTCTGCGCATGGAAAGGAATACCTCCTGCCCTTTTCCGCGATTGCTCAGATGTGTATCGGAAGCGGATACCTGCTGACAAAGGAGGACAGGGAACCGGTCTCCTCTCGATCCTGGGCCTTTGACTGGGAACAGCAATTTGAGGCCCCTGTTTCCCGGTTCCTGACAGAAATCCGGGATAAATTATCCAGGGAATGCAACCCGCAGAGAACCGAATATTTAGGGTATGGGTATTGTTATACAATAAAATATGCGGTGATTCCCTTTCTCAAAATGGCGGTGAACGAAGAATCGGAACAGGATCAATGGAAAACCAGACTCAAAGCCTTTGAACATTTGAGTACGTTGCTGCTGAAAACAGCGGTCAGTAAAACATGCAGCTGGGTGAAAATCGGGCATGTGATAAGCGACTGTGAAAACAGGTTATAATACTTCACGAGGGTTTGCGGCCGGGTTATCGTGACTTCAATTGAGTAGCTGAAATCCGGCCTAAAAAATAGCCCCTATGTAGAGGATCCAGTTCATATCATAAAAGCTGCGCGGGAATTCCCGCGCAGCTTTATTTTGTAAATTTTTAGTCTGTGTCATTCGTCTGGATACTGTATGACGTGGCAAGTCATTATCGGTAAGAACTTTTGGCTCATCCATATAAGCTCTATGGGCTGGATGAATAAATTCTTAGAATAATAAACTTTTTTATCCAAAATCAGGACAACAGGCGCGCGATTGTTCTGCACGCCTGTTGTCCTTGCTGGAAAGAAAGTTATGAAAAAATTGGTATCTTGTAAAACGTGCATGCCTGCGGTTTTATCTTCCCATACTTTGGAGGAACAAACAGATGGGGGATGAAACCAATGTACGCAAATAAGGTTGAAATCACCGGAGTCAATACTTCCAAGCTCAAAGTACTCAAGGAAAAAGAGAAAGAAGAACTGCTCAAACGTGTCAAACAGGGAGATAAACAGGCAAGGGAAGAGCTGGTCAACGGCAATCTCCGTCTGGTGCTGAGCGTTGTTCAACGGTTTGTCGGACGCGGGGAAAATATGGATGATCTGTTTCAGGTCGGTTGCATTGGCCTGATGAAAGCCATTGACAACTTTAACACCGATATCAATGTCCGTTTCAGCACGTATGCCGTGCCGATGATTCTCGGAGAGCTGAGGAGATACCTGCGCGACAACAATCCGGTACGGGTCAGCCGCTCCATGCGCGACCTTGCCTACAAGGCGATGCAGGCAAAGGAGGAGCTGACTGGGAAAAACGCCAAGGAACCGACTGTCGAGCAGATAGCTAAGCATCTCGGTGTTCCCAAGGAGGACGTCGTGCTGGCCCTCGAGGCCATTGTCGACCCGGTTTCCCTGTACGAACCGGTTTACTCGGACGGGGGAGACACTATCTATGTGATGGATCAGGTCGGGGATAAAAACTCGGAACTCAACTGGCTGGAGGAATTGGCCGTCAAGGAGGCCATCAGCAGCTTGGGTGAACGGGAAAAACGAATTTTGAGCCTGCGCTTTTTAAGCGGGAAAACCCAGATGGAGGTTGCCCGGGAAATCGGGATTTCCCAGGCCCAGGTCTCCCGGCTGGAAAAAGGAGCGCTATCCCAAATCAAGAAGCAGTTATAAAATCGGCGAATGTTTCTCGAGTACCTTGGCGGCGATTTCCTGTGCCAGGGTATCCAGCTCGGAAAAGTCCATGCAGTTTCCATAATAGGATTCCAAATCGTCGTGGATCATCTTCGCTTCAAAAATGAGCTTTCCGGCCTCCCCGAGCAATTCGAGGGAGGCTTTTCTGTTGAAGCGGATGCGCGCTTTTTTATTTTTCAGCGCATCCGGATTGAGAAATCTCCTTGCATGAATGGTACGGCAGTCGCTGACGGTAATAGGATGCCAGTGATTGGAGGTCATATACCCGATACGCAGGGCAGGGATAAAAAGATGCTCAAGTTTTTCAAAGGGGGAAATCGGGCAGTAACAGGCGATGACATCGTATCCGGCGCGCAGAGCATGGTCTTTAAGCGCCTGGAGCAGCAGGCGGCTGACGCTTCCGTATTCATCTTCAATCAGGCAAACACGGTCACACAGCACGGAGGGGGTATCCAAAAACATCATGATGCCGTCTTGGGTGACACAGCTGAGCAGGCGGCAGATTTCCTTTCCCGGACTTTGCTTTATCGGTTTAAATTCCCTTGCGGCAAGGCGCGAGGCATATTTTCTGATTTTACCAATGTCGGTCTCTTCCAGACTCATGCGGTATGTATCACTGATAAGCGCCCCGGCAGCGGAAATAAAGCGCACGGCACGTTTGCTGGTCAATTCACTCTCATTGGTCAGAGCGATGACGCGGTCTCTGGAGCATTCTAGCTTGTCGGTGTCGAGGTAGACCGATAAATCCAGCGTATGCTCATAGACGCCGGGATAGCGCGGTTCAATGGAGTGAGGGCGGGTTCCATCGACTACACAGAACTTGAGCGTCGGAAAAACAGCCGCGTCCAGCTTGGATGGGTCGGCGGTACAGTGGATGAGCTCCGGATGAGGTTCCCGCGCTTCGAGCATCAGGTAGATATTCTGGATCAGTGTGTTTTTTCCGCATCCCGGACATCCTTTTAATACAAGCATATGCCATCCGTCATGGACGTCGGCAAGCTCTGAAAATCTGGAGACAAATCCCTGCGGGGAGTTGGCAGTCAAAAAATAATGGGCAGCATTGTTGACAGCAGACATCAGTCATCCCTCCGGTTAGAATAAGAATATCGCCGCAAGCATGCGGCTGCGCGATTTCTGGACAGGCTCAGAAATACTTTGGACGGCGTACTCCCCGGTTTTTGAGAGAATGGAGCCCGAAAAAAAGGAGTATAAACCGCCCAAAAAGGCGTTTATACTCCATAGTATTCTGAAAAAACAGGATTGCTACTGCTAAATCAATAGGTATGGGTGCAAACTTCCATGATTTTTTCCCGTAGGGACTGAAAATCCTCCAGAGCTTCCGGCTTATTGCGTGGGTTGCGCAGCAGGGCTGCCGGATGGAATGTCCCCATCAGCCAGACGCCGTTTCGCTTGGTCCACTGGCCGTGCTCTTTGGTGACGCGAAAGTTTGACGAGATAATTTTCTGCGCGGAGATCCTCCCGAGACACACAATGATTTTTGGGCGGATAAGCGCGGTCTGATTCCTCAGATAAGGCATGCAGGCTTCCATCTCCTCCGGGAGAGGGTCGCGGTTTTTCGGCGGGCGGCATTTAACCATATTCGCGATGTAGATATTTTTCTCTCTCGACAAATCCACCGCGGCGAGATATTTGTCGAGCAATTGGCCGCCGCGTCCGACAAAGGGTTCCCCGCGCAAATCCTCCTGCTCGCCGGGACCCTCGCCGATAAAAAGGACCTCCGCATCCTCGACGCCCGCGCCGAAGGCGACCTTCGTCCGAGTCTGCGCAAGCTGGCACTTTTGACAGTTTAAGCATTCGTTGCGCAAAGCTTCCATGGTATCAAACATAATGGGATTCCTCCTGATAATTACAATAAGAACCGGAAATTGCGAAAAGAAGCAGACATTTTGCCGGAGGGAGATATTGATGAAGGCCGCATGTCTGCAGGCTGTCGCCTTTCCATGAATACCCGATATCGATAGGGATCATGCCGGGTGCGGCACTTTCATAATACCATAAATTGCAGACATTGAAAAGAACGTTGGTTTTTTCAAAGCTACCAAAATGAAATGTTAATCTTGGTTTACAAATTGCGTGTCTGAAAAATAAAAGCAGCAATGCGAAACTGCCACCCGTGTTTTGGTAGGGCCGTATCGGCAATCACCGGCCTAGGCAGGACGATTGTGTCAAAAAATCCCCTTTTTCTGCATAAGCACTTGCAAACAACCCCTCTTTGGCGTAAAATGGATATGAAATCAAGAACTGGAGGCTGATTCCTATGTCCAATAAAGTATTAGTGGAAACTTCTGCACGCCATGTCCATGTGACGAAAGAGGATTTGAAAATCCTGTTCGGAGAAAATGCATCCCTGACGAAAAAGAAAGACCTTTCTCAGCCGGGTCAGTTTGCCTGTGAGGAAAGAGTCACCATCGTCGGGCCGAAAAAATCCCTCCCGAACGTCTCCATCCTTGGGCCGGAAAGAGGCAAGACCCAGGTCGAGCTTTCGATGACGGATGCGAGAAGCATCGGGATTGTTGCTCCGATTCGGGAATCCGGCGACCTTGATGGCTCCGGAGCCTGCAAAATCGTCGGCCCGTGCGGTGAAGTGGAAATTAGCGAGGGCGTCATAATTGCAAAACGCCACATTCATGCAACTCCGGCAGACGCGGAAGCGATGGGCCTTTCTGATAAGCAGATTGTCAATGTGAAGGTGGATTCCGACGGAAGAAGCCTAGTTTTTGGCGACGTTGTTGTCCGCGTTTCCCCGAAATTTGCGCTTGCTATGCACATTGACACCGACGAGTCCAATGCGGCTTGTGTCGGCCCGAATACATACGGCGAAATCATCAAATAAAAGTTTCTTTTCAAAGCCCTGAACATATTTTTCTGTCCGGGGCTTTTTTCCATGGATACAGGTTTTTCTTCTCTGCACAATAAATGCAGGAGGTGAAACATTTGCTGTATGAACTGAAATTAAAATCCATTGAAAATCAAAAGCAGGCGGATAAGCTGGTGCGTGGGGTGAGTATGGTAAACGGGGTGAGCAACATTGAAATTAGCATTCCGGACAAAACGATGATTGTGACTTCGGACACGGAAGCATATCATGATATTATAAACGCCCTGGAGGAAAACGGAGGATACCTGGAATAATACGAACCGCACGGAGATGCTTTCCGTGCGGTTTGCTGCGTTCGCTGCCTGACCGAATACATCGTTGCGCCGGAGCATTTCATTGTAGCCTTTTAATCGAGAATGAAAAGAAAAGGCCGGATGGCCGATCGCCATCCGGCCCCTGAAATTGTGTCTGAAGAAAAAGGCCGGATAGCCGAAAACCACCCGGCTGTAAGTAATTAGTAAAAGCTAGATTGTCAGTTTTATTTAGATATCACAAATTTTTGAAATACTGCTGTGGATTGAGGCAAAACTTTCCTGCGTCAGATTTTTGGATTAGCTTTGTAATTGTTTCAAGATTTACAGGGTAAATTTCATCTTTAACCAACTTTTCTCTTCCTTGAAAATACCTGAAAGATAATTACAGATATCGATGCCGATTTTCTCACTTTTCCAAGAAAGAGATTCTTCTACCTGTAAATCCACGTTTTTTCTATTTTGAGGGATAATCCAAAAAACAAATTGCCAAACTGCCATTTAAATTTCATCCTTTCACAATGTTAGTGTTAATCGATCCATAATAAATCAAAAATAGTTCTGTATCCGCCATAGGGTAAATTCACTTTTTTAACGGGGATTTCTGTCAAACCTAACTGTTTAGCCGCTAAAACTCTGTGGTGTCCATCAACAATATACTTCTGTCCATTATATTCGACATATTTCACAGGCTCTTTTATTCCCCGGGATTTAATATTCTCTACTAAATCGGCCATTTCTTTTTTACTTAAAGTCTGTGTATGTGTTTTTTGTAAATCATATGGATTTGCTGTTTCCGGCGTTCCCCCAAAAGCGCTGCCCATACCCTTTTCCTCATAGAGGGAGAGGACATGCCCGCGCTGCTTGATGATGAGCTTGGAGCCCTCCGGGACTGGCTTTGCGCCGCAGATGTATGGCGCGTACTTGGACAGGGGAGGCAGGTCGTCGTCCATGTGCCTCCAGGAGCTCAGGTCATAGTCGAGGAAGACGATGTTGCCCTGCATCTCCGGGAAAGGCGTGTTGTAGCACAAAATCCGCTCCGGTTCAATGCGCCGGAGCATTTCTTTGTAGCCTTTAAATCGAGAATGAAAAGAATAGGCCGAAAGCCATCCGGCCCTTCGTTTTAAATTATGTTAAACTATATCATGCGATTCCAAACATAGACTTTGGTAACGATCTCTCTCAATGGTATTCCGTCAATGAGAAAGTTCAGCATTTCTTCGGGAGTATCAAAGCCTTGATCGGACTCCTCAGGGCAGTCAATATTATAAATGTGGTATTGATTTCTGAAATAGCCGGTGTCAAATGTTAATTCACCATAGCTGAACTCAGATTCATGGCCATTGGTAATACTGAATATAAAATCATCAACTGACTCAAAATTGCGACCGGGCTGCGCATAATAGATTTTGGTGTTATTCATGACTGATTCCTCCAATAAAATTTGTTTGAATTCAGGGATGGATATATCCCTGTAGTTTATTTGTTTCACCCAGAGAGGATGACCATCATTAGGGTCAAAAGAAATTTCATGATCATGGGGATTGGAATGATCGTGGGGAAAACCATGGTCAGTCAAATGCCTTTCTCGAACTGCACGTCCATCATCCCCAATCTTTGTCAAAGCAGTGTATCCTCCTTTTTTGCCAGGTATGGTTGTGACCTTGATTTCTCCTGGCTCTCCAAAAAACCTTTCATCCTCTGGTTTCTTTGGCTTCCAGTCACCCCCAAAAGCGCTGCCCATACCTTTTTCCTCATAGAGGGAGAGGACATGGCCGCGCTTAATGATGAGCTCGGAGTGTTCCGGGACTGGCTTTGCACCGCAGATGTAAGGCGCGTACTTGGACAGGGGAGGCAGGTCGTCGTCCATGTGCCTCCAGGAGCTCAGGTCATAGTCGAGGAAGACGATGTTGCCCTGCATCTTAAATTAATTAAAATTAAACTAGCTTTTTTGTGTTTTTTCGCCACCATTTATCGGAATTGAAATCTTCTGGAATTTCATCTTCTAATGGATTTTCGATTCCTAATTTTTCTAATTCTTCAAACCATAAATCTCTTTTAGAAACAGGTAATTTCTTGCCACACCATGGACAGAACTCAATTTTAATGTACGATTTTCCTGAATCATGAATTATAATCCCATATTCATCGAATTTAGGCTCATAATATATCAGGTCTTCCGAATCGAATTCGACATCCTTTCTATTTTGATTTATAAAAAAACTCATATTATTGCAACAGTGTTTCATCTCTGCCTCCATTTTTAATTTATCTTTATCGTTCTTCCCGGAACAGCTGGCTTATACATTTCTCCTGTAGTTGGATCCATTGAGCCTAAATGATGCCCTCTTTTATCATAAACCTCTATATCGTTATGAGTATGATCCCACTCATAATATTTCTTATTACTGCTAACACCACTTGTTTTTCTGTCTTGACCTTTAACGTTATTCAAATTTTTCCATATTTCACTTTCTCCTTTTGTTGGATTTTTCTTTTGAGAAGTCTCAATTCTCCCCCCAAAAGCGCTGCCCATACCCTTTTCCTCATAGAGGGAAAGGACATGGCCGCGCTTAATGATGAGCTTGGAGCCCTCCGGGACAGGCTTTG
>ERZ781272.783-NODE-783-length-16199-cov-3.886707_pt1 | contig 16199 bp, 14 predicted proteins | sample MGYA00375850_ERZ781272 | MGnify/ENA primary metagenome ERZ781272 (study PRJEB29790, sample SAMN06051246) | human gut metagenome | host: Homo sapiens | place: USA: Cincinnati, Ohio | collected 2013-06-21 | study: EMG produced TPA metagenomics assembly of the Gut...
AGGCGGGGGAAATATATGCTCAAATTGCTGGGGAGCGTCTTGATTATTGTCTCGTGCACGGCGTTCGGCCTGATTCAGTCGTCCCTGCTGCAAAGAAGGGTTCGAGTGCTGCAGACGGCAGTCTTGCTCACCGATGAGCTGTCCAATCATATCCGCTACCTCTCCAGTACACTGGAGGAGCTGATCGAATCGCTTTGCTCGCAGGATAAGTACCAGGTGTTTTCCTTTTTGCCGGGACTCCTTCAAGCACTCAAAGCGGGAAAGCCCTATCCAGAAGCCTGCAAAGCGGCCTTCGACGGCTGGTCGTTTCCAGGGGCCGCAAAGGAGGATATCCGCTTGCTGGGGGAGCTGTTCCAAATACTTGGCACGACCGATGTGGACGGGCAGCTGAGCTTAATGGCGGATTATCATGCGGCGTTTGAGGAAATCGGACAATCGGCGGCGCAGCGCGCCAAAAAATATGGAAGCCTATACCGGACTTCCGGGATGCTCGCAGGGGTGCTTGTCGTCATCCTGATTCTGTGAGCGAAACGCGAAGGCAGGAGGAAAGAACATGGATGTGGATTTGATTTTTAAAATTGCCGCCATCGGCATTATCGTCGCGGTGCTCAACCAGGTGCTCATCCGTTCCGGACGGGAGGAGCAGGCGATGATGACTACGCTGGCAGGATTGATTGTGGTGCTGATGATGATTGTGGGAGAGATAAGCACGCTGTTTTCCACCATCAAGTCAGTGTTCGGACTGTAGCAGATGAACTTGACCGCAATCATCGGAATCGCGCTTATCGCCATGATTTTATGCGTGCTGCTCAAAGGATATCGCCCGGAATATTCGGTATTTCTCAGCCTAATTGCCGGAATCATCATCCTGCTGATGGCGCTTGACGCACTCACCCCGATGATGGGAACGCTCTCCCAGCTTATCGAGGTGTCGGGACAGGGAAAAGAAACCTTTTCCATTCTGCTCAAGGCGCTGGGGGTGTGCTTTATCACCCAGCTTGCCGCGGATGCCTGCCGGGACGCCGGGGAGGGCGCGATTGCCTCAAAGGTGGAGCTTGCGGGCAAAGTGGTCATCCTGCTGCTGGCCATGCCGCTGTTTGAGCAGATTATCTCGGTAGCAACCTCCCTAATGACAGTATAAAGGAAACGGACGAAGAAAAAGAGGAAGCGAAATGAAACGGATACTATGTGCGGTGGTCCTGGTTTTATGCCTGTGCTGCTTTTCCCCTGTCTTTGCACAGGATACTTCCGCAGGGATGCAAAGGGAGACAGAACAGGATTATACCCAGCAATACAGCGAAATCCTCGAGTCGAGCGGGGCGCAGGAACTGATGAGTGATGTTCCCGACAAGACGCAGGAGCTGCTTGAAGAATACGGTATCACAAGTCTTGACCCGCAGAGCATCCTGAGCTTAAAACCCGGAGATTTACTCAGCCTGCTGTGGAAGCTTTTCGTGGAGCAGCTTAAATCCCCGTTTCGCACCATCAGCTGTGTGCTGGCGGTTGTGGTGTTGTGCGCGCTGCTCGAAAATATGCAGGGTGCGTTTGCACAGTCCACCATGCGGGGCGTCTTCTCCGTCGTGTCGACGCTGTGTATCGCGGGCATTGTGGTGACGCCGGTGACCAAGTGCATCATAGAGTGCGTGGACTCGATACATAGTATCTGCGATTTCATGCTCTGCTTTATCCCGGTCATGACAACCGTAATGACCGCATCCGGTCAGCCGGTGACGGCGGGTACTTATAACCTCTTTTTGTTCGGGGCCTGCGAGGTCATTGCCAAAATTGCGGCGAGCACGCTTGTACCGCTGCTGTGCATGTATCTGGCGCTCTGCCTGGTGGGCTCCGTCACCTCGAATATGAAGATATCCCCGGTGTCCTCTTCTTTAAAAAGCATCCTGAGCTGGGCGCTCGGCTTCCTGATTACCCTGTTCGTGGGGATGCTCTCCCTGCAGTCGCTTGTCTCGGTGAGCGCGGACACGGTGACCATGAAGGCGACAAAATTTGTCGTCAGCAACCTGGTTCCAGTCGTGGGAGGGGCGCTGTCCGATGCGCTGGGTTCCGTGCAAGCGTGCATGAAGGTCATTAAGTCCACGGTCGGCGCGTTTGGTATCATTACTGCTCTGCTCACCTTCCTGCCCTCCCTGATTCAGGTGGTGCTCTGGATTGGGGCGGTCAAGCTCGGCGCGATGTTCGCAGGGATGCTGGGAGTGGAGAAAGCGGGAAAACTGCTCAATTCCGTCTCCTCGGCGCTCAGTATGCTATTTGCGATCCTGCTCTGCTTTGGGCTTTTTTTGACGGTGACGACGACATTTATGATGGTATTAGGGAGCTCGTTATGATGGATGGAATCAAAAGCTGGATTATTACTCTAATGGTAGCGGCGATTGTGGGGGAAATCCTGCTGATGATCGCCCCGCAGGGAAACGTTTCGAAAATCCTGAAAATCGCGGTCAGCGTTTTTTTTCTGGGTTGCTTCCTCACGCCTTTCGCAACGCTTGGAAGCGGAGGACTGGAGGATATCTCCTTTGACTACCACAGCGGGGTAGAAGAGAATACCTCCGCACTGGACGACACGATGCAGCAGCAGACTTTGGACGAGTTTAAGCGCAACATTGTCCAGATTATCACGGTAAACCTGAAGGATTTGGAAATCACCCCACAAAAAATTGACGTTCAGGTTAATATGCTGGAGGATCACAGCATACAAATTGATTGTATCGAGATTTGGCTGGACAGCTCTTATCGGTCACAGGAAAAGACAGTAACCGATAAGTTTCACAATGTGTTCGGCTACAAGACTCAGCTGCTCCTCCACTACGGGGAGGAGGCGCCATAAGAGGGATGGGAAAAATGTTTGAAACGAAAAAGCTTAAGGATAAAACAAAATCCTTTTTTCAAAATGACAAAAAGGTGAAAATCCTGGCGGCTGTCCTAATTGCAGGAATTGTCCTGATCGCCCTGTCCGAATTCTGGCCGTCGGGCAGTCGGAGCAAGGCAAAGCAGGACTCGCAGGATACAAAAGCCACACAGCAATATACGCAGGAGCTTGAGGATAAAATCAAGGGGATTGTCGGGAGTATCAGCGGAGTGGGGGATTTAAAGGTTCTGGTCACGCTAGAATCCTCCGAGGAAACGGTGTACGCCCAGGAAACCAAAACGAGCGTGGATTCCACACAGGACGCCATGAACCAAAATGGGAAGACCCAGCTCAAGGAATCCACCGAGCAGAAATACCTGCTTGTGGAAGGGGAGGACGGAAAAAAGCAGGCGCTTGTCAAGACGACCAAAGAACCTGCGGTTAAGGGAATTGTCATTGTTTGTGAAGGGGGGGACCGGACGGCTGTTAAAGCAGAGGTAATCGACGCGGTCACGACGGCGCTCGACATATCATCTTCGAGAGTGTGCGTGACAAAAATAGATTCCACAGCGACAGGAAAATAATAAGGAGGCATTTGAGATGATAGTGGGAAAAAGACAGATTATTCTTGCGGCATTAGTACTCGCACTCGGCACGGCGGTTGCGCTCAACTGGAAATTTGCATCGGATGACTTCACACTCTCCCAGGAGGCGGGCAAAAACTACGGCGATGCACAATATGTCGACAACAAGACGGATGAAACCAAACCAGCCGATGACAGCGATTACTTCACCCAGGCTCGCCTGACCAGAAAGACCACCCGCGACGAGGCAGTTGAGACGCTCAAGAAAATCATGCAGGATGAAAACTCGACCGACGAGCAGAAAAATGAGGCCACGGTCAAAGCGAGCGCGCTTTCCGACAACATTGAGACCGAGGGGACGATTGAGAACCTCGTCAAGGCCAAGGGCTTTGAGGACTGCCTGGCCTACATTGATGAGGACAGTGCAAATGTAGTCGTCAAGACCCAGGGGCTTGATGAGACACAGGCGGCGCAGATCGCGGACATCATCGTCAGCGAGACGAATCTGAAGATGGAGAATATCTCCATAACAGAAAAACCGTAGGGAAAACGGGTATCCCAACGCAGGGATACCCGTTTCGTGTTTGTAGAAGACGACTGAAATCGACTGGAACAGGAAGGCCAGTCGATTTTTTGCATGCGATTTGGTTTTTATTTCTCCTAAATCGCATGGTATAGTAATATCAACCGTAGAACAGGAAGGGATAAGGCGAAAACCATCGGTTAAGAGCGAATCGAAAAATGGGGAATTTCCCTGCTTTTTTGAGCATAATAAAATAGGATATAACTGTATCAATGCGTTAGTATATCAGCGCCACTATATTGCGGTTGATTCAGAAGAGATAATTTTCTATGATAATTACAGGGGTCGGCTTTATGGAACTCAAGGATACGATTGGGAATAACATTGTGAAACGGCGCAGACAACAGCATATGACCCAACAATCTTTGGCTTCCAAATCGGGAATTAGTGTTTCTTACCTGCGCAGTATTGAACATGGAACTGCCAATGCAACTGTTGATGTACTGGACCAGATTTCAGCCAGTCTGAATATTGAGCCCAGCAGTCTTTTGCAAACAAACCCGAATTACAAAACCGACCCTGACAATTCTAACAAATAAATAGGGAGAGATATTATGTACCGTGTCATTGTACGCAAATATACCCTGGAAGGAAACTGTTATCTCGGCTATGGAATCGAATGCCCGGACAGAAACGTTGAGGATATAACAACAGATTATAGGCGTCTGGCAGCGTTGGTTAAGCTTTGGAATGAATTGGAACTGGATCCGATACATATTAACAATGTTGTAGAAGATTTCTTATCTGAATAGCAAATAGAAGCTGGCTATTCGTAAATAAATTTTAGAATCAGTTTTAAGGATCAACGAACCGAAGAGGATGAGAAACATACAGGGGCGCATACTTACAAATCGACGGCGCGAAGACTGATGCTGTTTAAGCAGGGAATGCTCGGCCCTCACCGTGATGCAGGGAAGCAGGGAGTGCGGACTACCTGAGGGAGGCGGGCTGTATCCAGTTTGCCACCTCGACGTGCGCGGGAAAAACCAAGAGCTTGTCCTACAGACAAGGGTAAAGGGCTTTTGCAAGCAAATGCTGTATGATCTGCTGTACATGGACCGCTCGACGGCGGATTACTTTGATAAGCAGCTTTCCATCATCCCAGCGGAAATAAAGTCTCACTCCCCGGAATATCAGGGAGTAAGGCCTTTCATTTCGTCGCCGATCGGCAGGATGCGCGCATTGAGCTTCCGATAAAACTCGGGTTCATGGGAGACGAGCAGGAGACTGCCGGGAAAGGCGAGCAGGGCGTCGAGCAGAGCTTCCTTAGAAGGGGCGTCCAAATGGTTGGTCGGCTCATCTAAAATGAGCAGATTGCAGGGGGACAGGCACAAGCGGCAGAGCTTGACGCGCGACTGTTCCCCGCCGCTGAGGGTGGAGAGCGGTTGATTGATATGCTCGTTCTGCAGCCCATATCGGGAGAGTTGCCGCCTGATTTCCCTGGAGGAAAGGGAGGGATAGGCGCTTGAGAGCAGAGTGAAGGGGGTGTCATCCGGGGTTTCCCACCGCAGCTCCTGCTCATAGTACCCGACTCTGGCCTGTTCGGCAAAGCGGTATTTCCCGCCGAGCGGAGGAAGTAGGCCCATCAGAGTCTTAAGCAGGGTGGATTTTCCGATTCCGTTGAAACCGGTCAAAACCATGTGCTGACCGGTATCCAGGTGAAAGCTCAAGGGAGCCAGCAGGGGAAAATAGTAGCCGATTTGGAGCTCCTTGACACTCAACACCTCGGCGATATTTCGGCGGATATATTCCTCCTCTCGTTTGATTTTCTGCTGCTGGGCCTGGTACATCCGCAGGTATTCCTCGCGCAGGTGCTCCTTTTGTATAAGAAACTCCGAGTAGCTGCCGTGGTATTTGCGGACAGCCCCGTTTTCAATATCGCAGATGCAGGTGGAGACACGCTCTAAAAAGCGGTAGTCATGGCTGATGACCAGAAATGCGTGCGGGAACGTCTGAAGATAACCTGCCAGCCAGTCCACCTGTCCGGCGTCCAAAAAATTGGTCGGTTCGTCGAGCAGGAGGACGTCCGGGGCATTCAGCAGCAACTTTGCTAGAATGACTTTGGCGCGCTGTCCGCCGCTCAGCTCAGCAAGCCTGCTTGCAAGCCCGAGGGAGGCGAGCCCCAGTCCGGAAGCGACCTGCTCGATTGTGGTATCAATTTGGTAAAAGTCTCCTGCGTCGAGTACCTGCTGGCATTCGGACGCCTGCCTTATCAAGATATCGTCGCCTGTATCGGCATACCGCTCATACAGGTCGAACATCTTCCGCTCTGCTTTGTAGAGTTCTGCAAAGGCGGATTTTAGATAATCAGCAATCGTAAGGGTTTCGTCGACGGCCGCGAACTGGTCGAGATAGCCGTAAGTGATACCCGGCTGCCAGAGAACGCGCCCTTCGTCCGGGATGATTTCACCTGTAAGAATACCGATCAGTGTGCTTTTGCCCGCGCCGTTTGGCCCGACGACGCCCATGTGTTCTCCCGCATACAGGGAGAGTTCTGCGTTTTTATAGAGAAGTTTGTCGCCGTACCCGTGGGTGAGCCCGGTGACCTGTAAATAGCTCATGATAAATTCCTCGTTTCTGATGATACTGGTTTACTGTGTTCATTTTCTCCTTGCCGGCTTAAGGAAAATACGGAGTAAGGGTGCAAAAAAGCGGAGGGCTGTGGATTTCCACAGCCCTCCGCACCCTGGAAACGGTGTTGAGCAACCCTCAGCGGCCGTTACCAGGATAAAAATAAAAAGGCTGTGGAGAACATTGCTCCACAGCCTAACAAACATCTATCCCACTCAACGGCAAACGGGCACGACAAAAAAAGCATGCGTCCATGCTCTGTCAGTTTCCCAATTTGCCGATGAGGTCAGGCACAGTGTGCCCAATGTTTCAGCTCCGTACAATGTCTCATCGTTCCCATTTGTCCGGAGCAGAGTTTCCGTGTAATTATATCGCTTTCATATAAGCCCATGAGTAACACCCTTTCCCATTCCAGTATAGCGAAACGGCGGGATTTGTCAAGTGCGTCGTTACGCTGAGGGAGAAACCGGATGCGCCCAGAATTAAAACAAACTCATCTGGAGCGGCGGGGTGTCCTCCTTTGGCCTGGCAGCGGACTCGGCCCGGCTCAGTTCCTTCGGAATATCCGCAAGGAAGGGAGAGGGAGGCCCGTAGGTAAGCAGGAGCAATTCCTCCTTGGCGCGCGTCATGCCGACAAAGAACAGGCGGCGTTCCTCCTCTTCATCCGCTTTGCGTCGCTCGGATTTATAGGGGAGCGTACCCTCATTGACACCACATAAAAAGACTACCGGGAACTCCAAGCCTTTGGCCCCATGCAAAGTCATCAGAGTGACGGCGCCTGCGGCATAGGATTTCGTGCTCCCGCGGACGATGTCGCTTTCCTCCCCGAGGGCAAGTGAGCGCAGAAAGCCTTCCATCGTCCGGTGAAAAACAGCGGTGGAACGCAAGCGGGAAAAGGCGTCGTCTCTGGCAAGGGAGTGTTCCTTTGCCCATGTATCGAGCAGTTTGCGCGGCTTTTGGCTGAGCTTGGGCAGCGTACTTCGTACCGCGTCAAAGAAGCCGAGCAGATGCCCGGTAGACTCAAATTCCCTTTGCAGGGCGTCAAGCCGCTCTGAGAAGGGAAGCGAGAGGGAATCACCCCAAAAGCGCTCTACACTCTCGCAGAGATCGGCAGGGCACTCCCAGACGTCTTTCAGACAAAGCGTAAGAAAAACAGAGTCCCGCGGCTGAAGCAGGAAGCGGAAAAATGCAAGTGCTCCGCGTACCGTAGGAGCGCCCAGAAAATCATCACGTCCCGCAACGACACAAGGGAGGCCCTCCTGACGCAGGCATTTTTCCAGTAAGTCCGCCTGGCGGTGAGTACGATAGAGTACGGCGATTTCAGAAAATTCCCTCGGCTTGCCCACTGCTTCCTGTACAGTCAAATCCTGTGCGGAGAGCATGTCAATACCTCCGGTCATCTTGGCTATTTCCTTTGCGGTGAAAATCGCTTCGGACAGGGAGCTCTGTGCGGTCACAATCCGTACCGCCGGGCCGTCCGGGCGGTTTGCGGAAAGCTCTCTTGGTTCTCCGGGGTTGCAGGAAATGACCGGAAGCGCGCACCCTAGAATCCGGGGCGTCGAACGATAGTTTTGCGTCAGCCGGATGACCCTGCAATCCGGCTCGTCTTTTTGCAGGCGGGAGAAAATATCCGCCGACGCCCCGCGAAAGCCGTAGATGGACTGGTCGGGATCGCCGATGACGAAAAGCTGGGAATCTCCCCGGCAAAATACCCGGATGAGCCGGTACTGGATAGAGCTTGAATCCTGGAATTCATCGACCAGCAAGTGAGAAAACCGGGTTTTCCACGCCTGAGGAACCTCACCCGCTTCCCAGAGACGGAGCGTTTCAAGCAGCAGGTCGTCAAAGTCGAGTACCTTCTTTTCATACTGCAAGGCACAGTAGCGCTCCAGTGCCCCTTCGATTTCCCCAAATTGGTCGTCCCTTGCGGACAACCCGCCTTTGTATCGGGAAACCTCCTGCAAAAAGTGTGCGGGGGATATAGAGAGTCCCTGTTCCGCAATGATTCCCTTTGCCAGGACAGCGGCTTCATACTCTTCCAGCAAGACGACAGGGCCGCGCACTTCCTCCAAAAATTGCAGGCACAGGGAGTGGAAAGTCCCGACATGTACCGCATTTGCGGAACGTTTGGAGGAAAGATCCGTTTGTAGGCGCTCTTTCATCTCGCCTGCGGCTTTGTTGGTAAAGGTGACCGCCGTAATGTGGGAGGGCTTTACATCGCGTTCTTCGATGAGGTAGGCGATGCGGGAGATGAGCGTTTTGGTTTTACCAGTACCTGGTCCTGCAATGACAGCAACCGTCTTTTCTCTTGCGCAGACGGCTTCCCGTTGTTTGTCGTTGAGGGAATCGAACAGGCGCATCTTCTCCGGAGAAAACTTCATTGTCTTTTTCTCCGGCTCTTTCCTCTCCTTTGGAATCGAAGCCGAAACTACCGGTTTTTGCTTTTGTGGTGGTTTTGGCGCGGAAAATCCCAAAAGGCTGGTCTGTCCGCTCAAATGCCCAATTTCATCCGGGCTGAGCAGCTGGACCACTCCATATTTCCCGTCATAGCCAGGGATACGGGTCACCTGCCCGCGGCGCAGTCGGCGGATGCCCTCCTGAATGCAGGAACCTGCTACCGCGCCGATTTCCTCGAGCGGGACGTTTCTCAATATGGAGAATTCCGAGCCGAGTTCACGGAGCATCGCTTCATACTGTGCGGCAACCCGCTTGCTCGCCGGGGTGTATCCGGTGGAGGAGGCGATGACCTCCGGGAGGGGAACCAGGCTTTCAAAGGGCCTGGCACCGGGGAGGATAAACCCCTCCGGCCTGGCGGCAAGCTCCTCGACCCGATGCTCAACCCCGATAGTAAGCTTTTTTCCGCATTTCGGGCAGCGCCCTCCGTAGAGAATCGTCTCGGAGGGGCGCAGGCACAGCTCACAGCTTCTGTGCCCATCGTAGTGGTATTTACCTTCCTCCGGGAAAAATTCAATCGTGCCGTAAAATCCATCCGGATTTGCGCCCTCAATAGCCGCTTTGAGAGCAGGGTAGGACAGTTCCGTATTCAGTATGTTTGCCTCCCGTCCAAGCTTGGCAGGGGAGTGCGCGTCCGAATTGGAGATGAGGGTATAGGAGTCGAGCATCGGGATACGCCAGTTCATCGGAGGGTCGGAGGAAAGCCCGGTTTCGACTGCGTGGATGTAAGGGGTCATATCTTCAAAACACTCTGAAACCGTGTCGAACCCGGAAAATGCACCGAACATGGAAAAATGCGGCGTCCAGATATGTGCCGGGACAAACATCGCTTTCGGGCAGCTCTCCAGTGTGAGTTCCAGCAAATCGCGGCTGCTAAGCCCCAGGATAGGACGCCCGTCTGAGTGGATGTTCCCGATGGCTTCGAGCTTGTGAGAAAGCGTCTCGGCGTCCTCCAGCGAGGGGAGAATGATGACATTGTGTACCTTGCGCACCTTACCATTTTTCTTATAAATCGAGCTGATTTCTCCCGTTATGACAAACCTGGGACGATTTGTCCGTCTGCTCGTGTCATCCGACAGGATGTATTCGTCTTTTAAGACGTACAGGCCCTCCTCTGCAGGGGTGAGTCTTTCAGACAGCTCCTCCCGCCATGCAGGATGGGTAAAATCCCCGGTACCTAACAGGTCGATCCCTTTGCGCCGGGCAAAAAGGTCCAAATGCTGAATATCACAGTCCCGGCTGGTGGCGCGGGAGTATTTAGAATGAATATGTAAATCGGCAATGTACATGGCAGACTCCTTTCCAGTGTCACTTACGGATACATTATAACTCTTTCTAGGAAACGGAACAAGAAAGTAGCCGAAAATGGATGACTCAATTAGAACAGTAAGGAAAATAATAGAAATATGGAATAAAATCGGCAGAAGATATCTGGAAAGATTTATAAAAGTCTTTCTGTAAATCCGAATAAAGTTGCTTTTGCGGTTGAGCTGATAAAATACGGAAAGAGGATTTCATACCATCATCCTCCTCATCTTTTTCCGCCCGGCGTCGCCGCACGGGGCGGATGCCCTTTTCCCGCAAAAGGAAACCCTCTGTGGAAACTTCCACAGAGGGCATCCCGGCAAGAAAATGAAAGATTTGTATGATAAATATAAGGAGATTTCAGTAAGTAAGCATTGGCAGTGCGGCGCCAAGCAGTTTGCATAGTGAAATCGGTTAGCGTTTACTAACCGACGAGTATACGATACCATTTTATAAGGAATGTGTCAACCTCTTTTTAAATGCTTAAGATAAGATACAGTGCATCTCCTCTTTGCGCAGAGATGCACTTAAAACATAGGGGTTGTTCTATTTTTCACCGGCATAGCGATGATAATGTTCTTTAATGCGGGCAAAGGTTTCGTCGCTTAAATCGTGTTCGATCCTGCACGAATCCTCGTAGGCGGTTTTTTCCGGTACCCCGAGCTTCATCAAAATTTCTGCGATGACCTGATGGCGTTCGTAAATTCTCTCCGCGATTTCCATTCCCTTGTCCGTCAAGGTTATAAAACCTTCGCCGTCTACTGTAATGTATCCGTTTTCCCGAAAGCGTTTCATGGCGACACTGACAGTGGGTTTGGAAAAATCCATTTCCCGGACAATATCGATCGAGCGTACCTGTCCCAGCCTATTTTTAAGCATCAGGATAGTTTCCAGATAATTCTCACCAGATTCCTGTATTTTCACTCAATCACCTCCCGTTTTCCCATATGGCTATATTGTCCTGATTCTATGTCATCATACTACAGATGCGCCGTTTTTGCAAATACCCGTCATGTCAATGGGACAATAAAGTTTGCAAAGCAGCATTTGTTTGTGATACGATAATAACCGAAAAAAGGGGAGTATCGTGATGTTCCAGATGAAAAGAGAATTGACTGCCAACGCCATTAAATTGGCCGCTATCCTGGCGATGCTCCTGGATCATATTGCATGGCTGTTTTTACAAACACAGTCTGTGCCGGGCTTTTTGATGCACCTGGCTGGCAGGATCACCGCTCCGATTATGTGTTTTTTTGTCCAGGAAGGGTATGTCCATACGCGAAATGTCAGGCGCTATGCAACAAGGCTTGCCCTGTTTGCGACAGTCTCTTACCTGCCGTATATTCTCTTTTCTACAGGGGACCTTCCAACTTTGGATACGGCACTCAATTTCAATGTCATCTATACTCTGTTACTGAGCCTGGCGGCGCTTTATGTGTGGGACAAAGTCACACCGACGGGACTGAAATTATTCCTGCTGTTTGGATTGTGCCTGCTTGCGACCTTGGGGGATTGGTCCTATTTTGCAATTTTGTTCACTTTGGCTTTTTACCTAGGAAGAGGGAATTTTTCAAGGCAGGCAAAAACTTTTTCTTTTGTGGGTGCATTGTGGTGGCTTAGCTGTATTTTTCTCTATCTTTCCGCATACGTCGGACAGGAGATGCCGCTTTCGGAAGTACTGTGCAGAATCGGAATGCAGGCGGGAGTGTTTTTATGCCTTCCTCTTCTCTCCCTTTACCACGGAAAACGCGGTGGGGGAAAATACAGCGGGTGGTTTTTTTATATCTTTTATCCGTTGCATCTTTTGATTTTGTTCGCGATTGCCTGGATGGTCAATCCAGGATAATTCCTCGAGTTTATCAGGACAAACAAACCGCCTGTTATTTAGCAGGCGGTTTGTTTCCTATTTATACCAACTGGTTGCAAACACCGCGCACCAGCAGTTCAATGACCGCATCGAAAGATTCTCCCATTTCCGACTGGTGCTGGAGGGTCAAGAAGACAGCTCGTACTGCGGCACTCGCGGTTTCGATAGGAACCTTGAGATGAAGCCCGCCCCTTGTGAACAAATCGCGGATGTGGGCGTCGTCGCTGCTGTAGTATTTCTCCAAAACATCACGAGGGATCTTCCGGAGAAGATAGGACAAATCGTTTTCAAAGAAATCCATCATGGAGTTTTCCTCCATGACCTTGCATGCAGTCAGCAAGGCGAGGGCCGTGCGCTCACATTCCGGCAAATCCCTGCGAGAGTCGAGCACACAAAAGGCAGTGTCATAAATTTCCGTGTGCAGGCTTTCGAGCACTTCAAAAAAGAGCATCTCCTTGCTTTCGTAAAATTTGTAAAAAGCGCCCTTAGAGATATCCGCCCCATAAGCAAGCTGGTCCACAGTGGTCTTGCGCATGCCGATGGTGGCAATACACTTTTTGGCCTCTTCCATGAGCTTTTGCCGTATCATTTGTTTTTCCTGTTCACTGAATGCAGTTGCCATGTAATCATCACCATATGACTAAAAAGATATTTTCGGTCATATTGTATCTGTTTTACAGGCAAAAGTCAAGTGGAGAATTAAAAATGGGTCACAGACATCTCCGACATTCCCGCAGGAATGTAACCACGGCAACTCCGTTTTTAAACTGCCATTGATATGACTGGATTTACAAGTCCTATAATTTTACCGCCAATATAAATAGGAAACGACATGGGTGCGGAGGCTCCACACCCATGTCGTTTGAGCGCCGCAAGGGAAGACGGCTTTTCAAAAGATGATGAAAGGGCTTTCTTTTACGCAGTCAGGATAGAAAACGGCACATTTGTTTTATTTTTCGTACCATTTTTTCTCCCACCACTGCTTGACGTTTCGGCAGGCGGTCTCGCAGTGATACCGGATGCCCCGGCTCAGTACTCGATAAATGCCCCACATCCCGGATACCACGTCCCAGCGCAGGGAGCCGGAACGGTAGAGATAGTCACCGCGGCATTTTGTCTGTTTCGGCTCGATGTTGAACACATTGCCCACGCTGACGGCCCCCTGAATGGGTATGACCCGGGTGAAGGGATCCTCCGGCTGGGCCTGCCAGCGGTGGTCGTGGAGGACAAAGCTGATATTCCTTGGCTTATCCGCAGGCATCAACAGGCGGATGATCACCCGCTCCCCGGTGTAGGAATGGAACACCGGCGTAGCTGGGTCGCCGTGGACCTTGGAGTCAAAGATTTTGTAAATCACGGGGACGCGCTTGAGGCGGTTGTAGAACCGCTCGGAGCGGTAGTTGTAGCCCTTTTCCCCGGTGTCCTCGTGATCCGGGGCGCCGTGGGCACCTTCCTCGTCCTCCTGCTCCGTGGTCTTGATGAGGTTTCCCTCTTGGTCCAGCAGGCGGATGCCGTTGTGCGCGAATAGGACGAACTCCCGGAAGGTTTCCACCCCCAGCGCGGCGATGACGGCTTCCTCCTTGTAGTTCTCCTCCATGGGACAGATTCCGCTGTAATGCTTCGCCCGGGGCGGCTCCACGATGATGGCTCCGAACAGCCCATGATGCCGGTGGTTCCGCAGGTCCCCGAAGGAGGTCAGCAGACAGGCGCCGTATTCCCGATCCGCGTGCCACAGGTAGCGGACGCTCTCTCCCGGACCGGCGGTCTGCTCCACCGGGTTCCAGCCCACGTTGACGCCGGGCGAGGCCACGGGGTCATACTGCAAGAACTGCGGGTTCAGGGACACCCGGTTACCAGGCACATGAGGGAAGTCCAGCGGCACGGAGGGGTAGTCGTTCCACTGGATGGGCACGCAGGGGTCAAAGAGGTTGTGGAGCGTGACCTCCACCCAGTCACCGGCGTTGACCCGAAGAATCAGCGGAATGGGCTTCCGCCGGCCCCGTAGCACATCCTCGGCCTGCTCCAGTGGGACGAAAAGCAGACCCTCCGGATCGTGGTCGCCGAAGTGGTTGTAGCGAAGATCCTTCTGGATGGCAGCGATCTCGAATTTCCGCACCACCGCGCCTGGAGGCGGCGTCCGGGGGGCGGCGATGGGCCGGATACCGCACAGCGGCGGCAGGTCCTTTTGAGGAGTAGCATAGGCCCTGATAATCCCCCACAGCCCCAGCCACAGATCGTCGATGCCGCCGGAGTAATACAGATAATCTCCAGCTCCGTAGGGCTCGTCGATCTGGATATTGAACGCTTCGGAGATGCCGATGGTCTGGGCCTGAACCAAAGAAGAGACTGGGTCCGTGATCTCCTTCCGCCAGGGCAGGCCCGGGAGGTTGAAGATATGCTGCTCCTCATGGGCACCGTCTAACAGGCGGATGCGGATGGGCTCGCCGGGATAGGTCTCCAGGATAGGCGTGGCCGGATCTCCGTAGACAAAGGAACTGAAGATGTGGGCGGGGTCGTTTTTCCACTTCAGCCGTTCCACCATGGGCTCGCAGCGGTAGTTGATACCCATAACGCCGGGATCGTCGTCAGAGCCGGGATGCTCTGGCGGGTTCAGGGGTTTGCCGTCTTTATCGAACAGCAGGGCGAAGTCGTGGAGGGCCAGGGCAAATTCCCGGTACATCCTGCCGTCGGCGGTGCGGATGACCGCCTTGGTGCCGCTTTTCAGGGGTTCCAAGGTCTTGGGGTCCAGGAACTCCGCCCCGGCGGGCTCCACGATGAGAGCTCCGAATAGGCCATGCTGCTGGTGCATATTGGCAAATAGGTGATCGTGGAAAAAGACGGTGTGCAGTTCCTCGTTGGCGAAGAAGCGCTCGATGAGCGTCTCATATTGCCGGGCTCCGGCGATGTTGTTCCAGCCGTTGGCCGCGCCGTCGGAGACGATGGTGTCAAATTTTAACAGATGGATGTGGAAGCCCACGATATCGGTGACGGTCTCCAGCTGGAAGGGGCTGGCTTCGATGCGCTCCGGCAGCAGGTTGGTGAGCCGGACCTCCACGCAGTCCCCGGCGTTGACCCGGATGACCAGAGGCTCTGGCTGGATATCGCCGCACTCCACCTTGGCAAGGTAGTTCTCCAGGGTGCCCTCTTTTTCGATGTCCTCCTTTAGAACAAAGAAGCGCCCCTGCGGGTCGTGCCAGCCGTATTGGTTGTAGACCACCTTTGCCTGCACCGCCGCGATGTCAAAGCGTTTCACGTTTTTCGCCGCCCCGCAGGGGCAGGTATCCGTATACAACGCTCCGGGCACGAAGTTCTCCACAAAATTGGCCTCCTCCAGAATGGAGGGCTCTCTTGTGGGCTCCCCGTCCGGCGTCAGGACGCCAAGCGGCGGCTGGAGGGGTTCTTCCCCGAAGGTCCCCTCAACGAAGTTGGGATAGCCGGGGTGCAGGTCATCCTTAGGCGGCGGAAGGGGACGGTCCTTCAGGGGCTTCAGCGCTGCGATGGGCGTCCCGTCCGGGTAGGTGTCTCCGCCCTCCTGCAGGCGGTCGAACACCCCCCACAACCTCCACATTCCCCCGTGGAAGTGGGGGTAGAGGTGGCAGTGGAAGATGGCGTCGCCGATCATCCCATTAAGACTGCCAGCGCCGTAGAGGATATCCAGGGTGTAGCACTCCTGGGGGCTGATGGAGATGGAGTCGATAATCGTGGACTTGGGGTCCTCCGGCTCCAGCCGCCACTGGTGGTTGTGCAGGTGGAACACATGGGTCTCCTTTACGCCGCCGTGGATGAGGCGTATCTTCGCCGGGTCCCCCACGTAGGCACGGAGAATGGGAGGGGCCGGGTCGCCATAGGCCCAGGAGCTCATGGAGATGTCCTCGTCTATGTCGGCGGGATCGCCGGGGTGATCCCGGGGCAGACGGTTCCTCCTGGGGTCGGGGCGGTAGCTGATGGCGGGGGGGCCGCCGGGGGGGGGGGGGG
>ERZ781272.785-NODE-785-length-16175-cov-13.673511_pt1 | contig 16175 bp, 18 predicted proteins | sample MGYA00375850_ERZ781272 | MGnify/ENA primary metagenome ERZ781272 (study PRJEB29790, sample SAMN06051246) | human gut metagenome | host: Homo sapiens | place: USA: Cincinnati, Ohio | collected 2013-06-21 | study: EMG produced TPA metagenomics assembly of the Gut...
CTTGCTTTATAAATACCTTCTGTAAATACATTTTTAGCAAATGCAGTTGTTGAAACAAATGGATTAAATATTAATTCTATTAAAATCAACAATATACAAATATATTTTTTCATAGAATATCCTCCTTTCAAAGTTATTTTGTGTAATGGAAATTATAATATGCAACTTATATAGGAAGGGTAGCTAAGAAAATGCGTTTTATTTATAGCTATATTATTGATAATTTGTTTTTGTGGGTAGGAGTTGAATACTATCTTGATGGTCAAATATTCAATCAGCATAGCGATACGGTATATGCAATAATTTTAGCTTCTCTTATAACTGATAAACTAAGTAATAAAGAAAACAGAGGTGATTACAATAAAGAAAACTATAGCTAAAATAAGAAGATATAAAGAGCTTAAAGCTGACATAATAGACGCAGATATAAAGTTACAAGAATTAGAAGATGAAATGCTAGGGATAACAGGACAAGGTATTGAACTAAAGAATTTATACAGAGAAGTTAAAGCTAAACAAAATACAATATCAGGTAGTGTCTATAAGGTTGATTCAAACGGTATACCGTTAAAGGATATCTGGAAACATATTGTTATAGATAGAATGTAGGGTGATGAAATAGATAATTCAACATCTATAATAAATAAAATTTGTAGTGTAGCTAAAAAAGAGGATATTATATCTATTAATTCTAGAAAAGATAGATATGAGTTTGTTGCAGATTTACTAGATGCTAATAAAATTAATGGCTTTGAAAATAGAACTGTAAAGAAATTATTGAAAGTAATTAATGGAGGTGGATAAAGATGAAAGGAGTTAAATGTTTAGAATGCAAGTACTTAGGTGAAACAACAGATAAATTCATTCCTACTTGCAAAGCATTCACAAAAGGAATACCAGATGAAATATTCTTTGAAAAAGTAACACATGATAAACCTTATCCTGGAGATAATGGGATACAATTTGAAGAAAAGTAAAAGCACTTACTAAGATAAAGAGTAGGTGCTTTTATTATGCTTAAAATTAAGGAGGAATATAAAAATGGAATTAAAAGAAACAGTTCAAATGATGGGGAGCTCAGACTATAAAGAAAGATTTATGGCGGAATATTTACAGTTAAATAAGAATGACTGGTTTAAGTAATATGCTTAAGAAATAAATTTGAGGAAGAACATCACAATAAAGAGGTAGAGTGGTATAATATGTATATGAAGGGTAGGTGAGTGTAATGATTTGGATTGAATGCATAAAGTCAATAGCTAGTACTGGAAAGGCTGGAAAATGTCCTTATTGTGGCAATATCAATACTGATTACGCTCATGTTAAAGTAGATAATGAAAATGGATATTTGGATGTATGGTGTAATGAGTGTAAAAAGATGGGACATATAAGTAGAGTAAGAATAAATAAAGAAATAAAAAATGTTATTAATTTGGATGAGGTTCATAAGGTTATTCCCAAATATGAAATAACATATTAAAAAGCACTTACTAATTTAAAGGTAGGTGCTTTTATTAAGATTATAAGGGTTATATTGACAAATTTTCCTTATATGGTAAAATAATCATTGGAAGTGGGGCGAAATATATGAAAAGAATAGTAAGAATTCTATTAGTAGGATTAATGATGTCAACTTTAGTTGCTTGTGGTAACGCAAATATACCTGTGAACGAAGAAGGGATTAAGCAAGAAAAAAAAGAAGATAATTATATAGCGTATGGTGATTCAGCAGACTCAGGGAATTGGAATATAAAAATTAGAGATGTTTCTGAGGTAAGTGAGGTAGATAAAAAAGACGGAGGGAAATTTACTGCAGATGGTAAATTTATAAATACATTATTGGATATGAAAAATATATCACAAAATCCTGTTTCTTATTCGTTAACTGATTTTAAACTAAAGGATATATCTACTGGTAAGACATATGTTATAGAAGATATAGGTTATGAAGTTGCTCATGAATTGATATCAGAAGAAAAATTTTATAAAGGAAATGATGAATATATAACAATAATGGATGATGTTAATCCAGATAAATCAAAAATAGCATGTATATCATTTGAAGTAAATGAGTATTTACAACTAGATAATTTAGTATTAGTAAATAAGAATAATGGAAATGCAGGTGAAGGTGTACAATTTAAATTAAAATAAGTTATTTATAAAGCATTTACTTAGATAAAGAGTGAGTGCTTTTATTATATATTAAAATTAAGTCTTAGAAAACTAAGGCTTTTTATTTTAACCTAAATAAGACTCTAAATTGCTTAAATATTATATTTGAACGATATGGGCCATTAGGAATGTATTGGGTAAGGAGGAAAGTATGAAAAGATTTATGATAATGAATTTATAATCTAAATCCCTTATTGAATACACTTAAAAATATTTTTAGACTCTGTTATGGTGTTATATTAAGAGGTGAACATAATGAGTAAAATTAATGATTTATGTGGAAACGTATATGGGGATTTAAAAGTTATAAAAAGAGAAGGCTCAAACAAATATGGAAAAGCTTTATGGAGATGCAAATGCAAATGTGGTAAAGAGATAATAGCTATAGGAACAGACCTAAAAAGAATGCATACAACTTCATGTGGATGTGGAAGAATAAAACACAATCTAAGAGATAGCAGATTGTATTCAATATGGAGTTGTATAAAAAAACAGATGTAATTCTCCTAGCCTCCACAATGAAACCCTCGACAATATTGAAGATTTTACAAAAGTAATAATTGATAGAAATACAAAAGATTATAAAATATTATTAAAATGGTCAAAGGTTTTTCTGATGAATAAAAGCTTCACTACTTTTTCGGGAAGCACGAATGCAAGAGCATTACTATTTCCGATGGAAAAAGTTTTTGAGGCTTATGTATCGAAAAATTTAAAAAAAGTTTTAGACGATTTAAATTGGGATGTATCAACACAAGATAGAAAATATTATTTATTTGATACTCCCAAGAAGTTCGCTTTACGTCCAGATATAGTGATAAACCGTGAAGATGGAAGTAGAGTTGTTTTGGATACCAAGTGGAAAATACTAATTAATAAACCGTCTCAAAACTATGGAATATCTCAAGAGGATATGTATCAAATGTATGCATATGCAAAGAAGTATAAAACACCTGAAATTTGGTTAATATATCCATGTCATGAAGAAATGGAAAATAGTCAAGATATAAGATTTGAATGCACTGAAGATGAAGAAAATATTAGAGTGAGGATATTTTTTATAGATGTAGCAAATATAACAGATAGCTTAGAAGCTTTGAGAAAAATATTAGTAATCAGAAGCTAACATTCCAAAGCATTTTATTTTTGTCAGAATCTCTAGAGTGTAATATTTTGAAGCATTGTAAGAAAATATATTCTTATAATTAGTCAAGAATAATTTTTTAAATAAAGCAATATTAAAATTAAGGCATGGAGTCACTTCATTCGTGACTTCCATGCCTTTTTAAATAATTATCATAAAAGCTATTTACAGAAATAATATAACAGTCTCTTTTTATCTTAACATTCCATACAAGTTTTTAGGATTTTCTAATATTGGGACAAGAGATTGAGGTACACCTATATTTTCATCCTTGGCAATGTCATACATCAAGCGTAGGATTGAAAAATCTTCTAAAGCAAAGCCTACTGAATCAAAAATAGTAATTTCATCAGGCTTTCTATCTATAGGTTTTCCAGTCTTAATTATATTCCAAATTTCAGTTACCTTAAAGTCTTTACTCATATGTTGAATTTCTCCTTCTATACGGCTTTGAGGTTCAAACTCAACATAGACATTTCCCATATGAAGAACTTCTGAATGAAGTTCGGTTTTTCCAGGACAATCTCCGCCAACACCATTTATATGCATACCTGGTTCAACCATATCAGGGGTAATGATTATAGCATTTTTCTTGTCTGCAGTAACAGTTGTTATAATATCAACGCCTTTGCATGCCTCTTTTGTACTGTTGCATTTTATTAATTTAAGATTTTTTACATCCTTAAGATTATTCATCAATTTATCAGTAGCAGAGGGATCTACATCGTAGCAATAAATTTCTTCTATACCTAATACATGATGAAAACCAAGGGCTTGGAATTCACTTTGACAACCATTTCCGATTAGAGCCATTTTTTTTGGATTAGGTTTTGCTAAATATTTTGCAGCCATTACGGAAGTAGCTGCTGTACGGATAGCAGTTGTTAATGTCAATTCACTTAAAAACAATGGAAATCCAGTTGATACGTCGGCTAAAAGACCAATGCCCATTACCGTTAAAAAGTTATGTTTAGGATTTCCAGGGTGACCATTTACATATTTAAATGAATAAGTTTTTGAATCACCTATAGGCATTAACTCAAGAACACCTATATCACTGTGGTGTGCTGTCCTTGGAATCTTGTGAAAATCATTCCAACGGCTGTAATCGTCTTCTAAATATGGGATAAGACGACTTATTACATTTTCTGATCCAACTGATTTTAAATATTTAGTCATGGTTGGTAAATCAATATACCTTGTTTTTAATGTTTCCAAATTTAACACCTCTCATATAATTTTTAGTGGAAATTGATTATGTAATAGAATAATTAAGAAGATAGACAGAGATGAATTTTTGTAATATAAAAGGTTATGTCAAAATATTCACACAATACTTACAATAACAATGTACCAAAACATTGGATTCATGTCAATTAACACTATATGTATAATTTGAACTTATAGAATTAATTTTTAAATTTTATATTGGAAAATAGCAGTCATAAATATAAAAAAGGCATCAAGTTTTGAAAAGAAATATTAAATGTAGAAATATGATGTTAAAATTTTTTATAAAACGCAGATTTCATAAGATTTTATCTGAGAAAAGTTAAAAAGGTTAGATTTTAAAATATAGGTAATTATGGTAAAATTAATTATGTAAATATTAAAAACGTTTACAATGAAAGGAACAAATTATATAAGAAATTAAATTAACTTTGAGGAGAGGTAAAATGGGGGAAAATATAAAAGCTTTTATCAAAGATTTACCAATATTAACATTTGGTATGTTTATTGGAGCAATAGCCGTACATTTCTTTTTGATTCCAAGTAAATTAATTATTGGGTCTATTACGGGGTTATCAATAGTAATTAATTTACTTACATCAATATCATTGCCAGTATTAATTTTTATTATAAATGCATTTTTGTTGGTATTGGCTTACTTTATTATTGGAAAAGAATTTGGCGTTAAAACTGTGTATTCAGCGTTGATTTTGTCACCTATGATTGCTATATTGGAAAAAATATATCCAATTGAACAATCATTAATGCAGGATCAGTGGTTAGATCTTTTGTGCTTTGTGTTGATTTTGAGTTTTTCACAAACAATTTTGTTTAGACATAATGCATCAACTGGAGGCTTAGATATTATAGCTAAGATTGTAAATAAATATTTTCATATTGATTTAGGAACGTCAGTTTCTATTGCAGGAGGACTTATTTGTTGTACTGCAATTTTTGTGTATGATATAAGATCAGTAATTATAGGATTAATTGGAACTTATCTTAACGGAATAATATTGGATCACTTTATGATAGGATTCAATTCTAGAAAAAGGGTATGTGTTATTTCGAAAGATTACCAGCTGATTCGTAATTTTATAATAGAAGATATGCATCGTGGTGCAACGCTATATCCAATTAAAGGTGGGCTAGAATATGAGGACAAATTTGAAATTGAAAGTTTAATGACACGAGAAGAATTTTCTTATCTTATGGAATTTATTAAAAAAGAGAAAATTGATGCATTTATTACGGCAGGAACAGTTAGTGAAATCTATGGGAATTTTGGCATGAAAGGAATTAAAGGCAAACCTAAAGTATTATTAGAAAACAAATAAAAATAACTACTAGCTTTGTAATGAAAATCTTTTTAGTATCTTAGTTCATATCATTACAGCGTATTAATAGTTAAAAGATACAAACTCCGAAGCAATGCTTCAGAGTTTGTTTGCTATTATTCCTAAACTTCTTTTCTGCTTTTTTTTCTTATAATGAAAGCCAACATTCCAGCAGAGGCTGTAAGGATAGAAGCCCATACTCCAATATTAGTGAAATCCCCTGTCTTTGGAGTTGTGACAACTTCATTAGTATATTGTCCAATTACAGGTTTAGTAGAAACTTCACTTTTGGTATTAGTACTCTCAGGTGATGCTAAGGAAGAGTTTATATTTCCATCAGTAGGAGTTTCAGATGGATTTGTACCTGGAGTTTCAGGTTTTTGAATTTGATTCACTGTTATTTCGTTAGAAACTATAGAATACTTGTATTGTTTATCTCCATAAGTTGAAGGATATATGCTCTTTACAATGCGGTATGTTCCATTTTCATTAACTTTAAAACTTCCTGAAAGTTCATCTGCTTTATCTGATGAAATATTTTCAGAAACAGTTGTGAATATACCATCATCATTTTTTCTTTGAAGTTCTGTTTTAATGTCCCAATCATATCCTTTATCATTCATAATGGTTACTATATCTGTGTTCTCTAATCCTTGAGATGCAAGCATATTCTTATATTCCTTAATACTAGTGATTTCTTTATCCATATTAGAAACTGTAGAATTGTACCATAGGAGTAAATCAAGCATTCCAAATTCTTGTGACCACTTTAATTTCTGATTTTTGTCCACATTTAATGATAAGGCTGTTACTGATTTTTGAGGGAATATTTTGGCATCTCCCACTAATTTTCTAAGGAAACTGTCAACTTTATTAATATTATTCATTTGTAAATCTAATGTTCTAAGCTTAATATTATCAGGAAGAATATCTGTGTTAAATGATGTCAAATCATTATCATAAAGTCTCAATTCTTCCAATTGTGTGTTATTTACAAAGGCTGCTTTCTCTATTTTTGAAATTCTATTAGAATTTAATACTAAGTGCTTAAGTTTTTGGAGGTTTTTGAAAGATTCTGAATTTATTTCTGATATCCTGTTTCTAGTTAGATATATCTTTTCTAATTTTGTTAAACTTTCAATTCCATCTGGTATTTTTGACAGAAAGTTATTATCTAAAAATATCATCTTAAGTGAAGATAATGATTTAAGAGCAGAGGATGGTATTTCTTTAAGCTTATTGCCTGAAAAAGATAGACTAGTAAGATTATTTAATCCATCAAAAGCATTTTTATCAATTGACTCTATTGAATTTTCACCTAAATCAATTTCAACTGCTGAACTTAATCCAGTAAAATCTTTGTTATCAATAGCTGTAAGTTTATTTGTAGATAGTGCAACATAAGAAATTTTGTTGTTATTAAGGAAAAAGTTTTCGGGAATATCTGTAATATGATTAGCTTGAGCATAGAAATTTTCTAAATTAGTCATATTATCTAAAAGTCCTTTTGGAAGCACCTTTATGTTATTTCGAGATATATCAAGAGTTGTCACTTTGTCAGATAAATCTTTTAACATACTGATATCAGTTAATTTATAACTACTTAAATCTAATTCACCAGAAATAGCTTGTAGTTCTGCTTTACTGATTTTTTTATCACCATCTAAGTCAAAACCTTTCTTAACTAATACCTGTTCTAAAAGTGCAGAATCGGTAGGGGTATTCTTATTGTCTATGTCATATTTATATCCAGTCCATCCTTTTTCTATATTGCTACCAAAAGTCATATCTAGTTTTGTATATTTTTCATATTTACCTATATCTGTGATTTGACCACCCATCATAGTTACTAGTACAGCTCCCTTATGCATTTTAGAAAGATTCTTAATAGGAATCGTAAATTCTTGGAGCTTGAAGGTTCCGTCATTATCAGGTTCTCCAATTTTTTTCTGTTCAGATTTTGGATATTGACCATTAGATTCAATACTAAAATCTAACAGGAATTTTGCTAGACCAGTGTTCAGCATAGAAATCTTCATTTCTCCGTTTTTTACAGTAAGTTTTACTTTAGGATCAAATGCTCCTTGCAGCATAGAGGAACTGTCTTTACCTTCAACATTTGCTCTAAAGCTTAGAGTATATTCACCATTTTCCAACTTTTCAGGATCTAATTGAGTGTTTTCAAAAGTATTGATTGCATTTTGCAATGCTTCTACTGCGTTATTGAGTTCTGATTGTGTTTTGGCAGTATCTCTGACTTTTTCAGCTTCTTGAATTGCAATCTGTAAAGTTTTGAATGCTTTATATGTTTTAGTACCTTGTTTAATTAGTTTTGCATTATCAATTTTCTGATTTAAGGAATCTTTGTTTAATATCTGTACACCATCAGAAGTATCTCCAATATCTTTCTGAGAAACAAGTTTATATGTTTTGCCATTCTTTGAAAAATGTATTTCTTTATTCTTATATCCTTTTGCTTTTATAAGAATGGTATTGTCACCCTCAACAAATGCGCCGTCTTTGATTCTTAAACCATATGGAGAAATTTCAAATATTAATTTGCTATTTTCCTCATTTATATCTTTTTTATATTTTGTTCCATTAACTAAAATCTCATCTATACTATTAGCATACTTAGAGTCATTGGAATTGTCTGAATATTTATCGATATTTGGGAAATCTAATCCCTGTGCCCAATCACTACCATTCCATTTTAATTCTGATACTTGTGTACCAGTTAGCAATGTTTTAAAAGTTGCCCTGATTTCTCGTGTTGTATTTTCCAATGCCAAAACAGGAGCAGCAGTTTGTGTGAAAATGAACGCTGCTGATAGCACCAAAGGTGTAACTTTTTTTAGTTTTTTCATGAATTCATACCTCCTATTTCAAGTTAGTTATAACTAACTTGTTTTCTTTTTTAGATTATATTTCCAATAGTATTTTGTCAAGCTATTTATAGAGAATTTAAGTTTTAACTAAATTATTATCACAATTATTAATATAAAGAAGGATATTTCTATTTATAATTATAAAATTTAAAAATATATTTGACAACTAATGCACAACATGGTATATTACAATTAGTTAGCTAATACTAACTGAGTTATGTGGATGATATCCACTTTTATTTAACAGAATAAGTTAGTTTAAGCTAACTTGTAAAGTGACGACTTTAGAAATTGACTAGTTTTTAATATACAATATATTTTAAAGCGGTAAAGTGTTGTTACCGTTTATATTTCAAAATATGAGTTAGTTAAGCCTAACTCGAAGGAAGGTGTAGGATGAGTGTTGTAATTATAGGTGGTAATGAGCGAATGGCTTGCCAGTATGAAACGATTTGCAAAAATTATGGATGCAAAGCAAAGGTATATGCAAAGGAAAATGGTTCTATTAAAAAGAAACTTGGTCGACCTGATTTGATGGTGCTTTTTACGAATACAGTGTCTCATAAAATGGTAATTAGTGCAATGCAAGAAGCAAAGAAAAATGGAATTACTATTGCTCGTATACATAGTAGTTCTGCTACAGCATTGAATAATGCATTAAAAGAGCATTGCAGATAAAGAAGTTAGTATAGATTAAAGACTATATAAAATAGTATCTTTATTAAAAAAATAAGATTGTTCTAAGCAGCTTAAAGTAGCTGTTTGAAATAAAAATAATATGAAAAGAGGTTATATAAATGAGTAATATTGCAGTTGTATATTGGAGTGGTACTGGAAATACAAAGATTATGGCGGATTGTGTTGCTAATGGAGCAAAAGAAGCTGGTGCGGAAGTTACAGTATATACTTCGGCAGAATTTTCAGCCGATTTGATGAATAAATTTGATGCTATTGCTTTTGGATGCCCATCTATGGGAGCAGAACAATTAGAGGAAAGTGAGTTTGAGCCTATGTTTTCATCTTGTGAATCTAAGCTTGGAGGAAAGAAAATAGCTTTATTTGGTTCTTATGGATGGGGAACTGGAGAATGGATGCAAAGCTGGGAAGAAAATTGTGAGGATAAGGGTGCAAACCTTGTTTGTGAAAGTGTTATTTGTAATGAAACACCAGATGATGAAGCTCAAAAAGCTTGCTATGATTTAGGTAAAGCATTATCAGTTTAAATGAATTAAATATAGGATATGATATCATAATGATAAGAGATTAAGTTTGATGAATATATAAAAATTTTATAATTGTTTATATATTTAAAAAAATAAATTGACAAACATTAACTATATTGATATTATAAGAATATAAAATTGAATATATACCTCACTTTGCTGTGAGGTAGAGGCGCGAAATCTAACAGTCTTTAGCAGAGCTAGAGAGAGCTATGAAGCTATAGAGAAGGGGATTTTGCCGAAGTTTGTAATATATCTCAGTATTACTTGCTGGGTCTACAGTTAAGAACTGTAGGACTGTCTTAATAAGCTACCCGGTTTATTAAGTTGCGCTATCTCAAATGGGAAAGATGAGGGAAATTAGTATGAAATTTAAGCTAAACCCTACAGGTTTAGCTTTTTTGTATTTATAATCTCATCAAAAGATTTAAGATAGTGCCAACCCTAGAGGTTGGTTTTTTATTACAAAAAAAGGAGAGGATAAATATGAAAAAGGGGTTATTATCATTAATTTTAGCTGTAGCAACAGCAGCAGTTACATTTACAGGATGTGGTGCAAAGGAGTCATCAGAAAATGTTTTTAAAGTAGGAATGGAGGCAGGATATGCACCTTTTAACTGGACTCAATTAGATGATTCAAATGGAGCAGTAAAAATAGATGGAAGTGCAGAATATGCAGGTGGATATGATGTGGAAATAGCAAAAAAAATAGCTGATTCATTAGGTAAAAAATTAGTTATAGTTAAAACTGAATGGGATGGCTTAGGACCAGCATTAACATCAGGGAAAATAGATGCTATTATTGCAGGGATGTCACCAACGGCAGAACGTAAAGAAACATTAGATTTCACAGATATATATTATAAATCAGATTTAGTTATGCTTGTTAAAAAAGGCGGAGCATATGAGAATTCAAATACATTAAAGGATTTTTCGGGGGCTAAAATAACAGCTCAATTAAATACTTTCCATTATTCCGTAATAGATCAAATACCATCAGTTAATAAGCAAACTGCTATGGACAACTTCCCAACTATGAGAGTGGCATTGGAATCTGGAGTAATAGATGGATATGTTACAGAGAGGCCAGAAGCATTAAGTGCCCAAATGGCAAATGAAAAATTTAAGATGGTAGAATTCAAAGATGGATTTACTACATCAGAAGAAGATACAGCTATAGCAGTTGGAGTAGCAAAGGGAAGTGAATTGAAGGATAAGATCAATGAAATTCTAAAGGGAATATCACAAGAAGATAGATTGAAGATTATGGATGAGGCTATTAAGAATCAACCAGCAGCTCAATAGTTAAATGTATAGAACATTATGGAGAGTGTATATTATATGATTTAAATATTTTAAGGAGAGTTTTGTTATGAGTCTAGAATGGGTAATAAATATATTGAAAAATAACTGGCCAATGTTCTTGCGTGGAGCTGGAATGACTTTATTAATTTCTATAATAGGGACATTGATAGGAACATTGATAGGACTTATAGTTGGAGTTGTAAGGACTATTCCAGTTCCAGAAAGAGGAGCTAAAAGATCAGTTTTAAAGATAGTAAATACACTTTTATCGATTTATATAGAGTTTTTCCGCGGTACTCCTATGATAGTACAAGCTATGGTTATTTATTATGGATCTGCAGTAGCTTTTGGAATAGACATAGATAGAGTTTTAGCAGGATTATTTATAGTATCGATAAATACAGGTGCCTACATGTCTGAAATAGTGAGAGGTGGAATTATTTCTATAGATAAGGGCCAATTTGAGGCAGCGGAAGCTATAGGAATGAATCATTTTCAGACTATGACAAACGTAGTTTTGCCACAGGTTATTAGAAATATTTTACCAGCAACAGGAAATGAATTCGTTATTAATATAAAAGATACCTCTGTCTTAAATGTTATATCTGTATCGGAACTATATTTCCAGACAAAGACTATATCCGGAAATAATTTTAGATATTTCGAATCATTCTTTATAACATGCATAATTTACTTTATTATGACATTTACAGTTACGAGAATATTAAGAGCAATAGAAAAGAAGCTTGATGGACCAGAAAACTATATTATGGCAGGAAATCAAATGCAAGTTGAAACACCAGAAGAGATTGCTAAAAAATCTGCTGAAAATGTGGTGGCTTAAGGAGGAATAAATATGGAAAAGATAATTGAAATTAATCATTTAAGTAAATCCTTTGGAAACCATAAGGTTTTAAAAGATATAGATTTCTCTGTTAATAAAGGAGAAGTTGTCTGTATTATAGGATCTTCCGGATCTGGAAAATCAACATTATTAAGATGTGTAAATCTTTTAGAAAAACCAACAGGTGGCGAAATAATATACAATGGTGAAAATATATTAGATGATAAACACGATATATATAAATATAGAACTAAGCTTGGAATGGTATTTCAACAATTTAATTTATTTAACAATCATAATGTTTTAAGCAATTGTGTAGTTGGACAGATTAAGGTTTTAGGGCGAAGCAAGGAAGAAGCAGAGAAAGTTGCTATGAAATATTTAGATATTGTAGGTATGAGTAATTATATAAACGCTAAGCCAAAACAATTATCAGGAGGACAAAAACAAAGAGTAGCAATAGCAAGAGCTTTATCTATGGAACCTGATGTAATATTGTTTGATGAACCAACATCTGCTTTAGATCCAGAAATGGTTGGAGAAGTTCTAAAGGTAATGAAAAAGCTTGCAGAAAGTGGGCTTACAATGCTAGTTGTAACTCATGAAATGGAGTTTGCAAGAGAAGTATCCCATAGAGTTGTCTTTATGAATAATGGGATTATTGAGGAAGAAGGAGACCCTGAAGAAATTTTCAATAATCCTAAAAAGGAAAGAACAAGAGAATTTTTAAAACGTACTTTGAGAAAATAATGTCATAGAAAGTCAAAAAATGTTTACTTTTTAATAATGCTAAGATATAATAAAGAATAAATAGAATATTAGCAAAATTAGAGAAATCTAATGACGCAAAGCTAGAGGGGCTAAAGTCTTACACCATGCCAGCCAGTTGCCAAAGAGTGAATATTCTTTGTATTCTTGTTTTTAACGACCGCTCTTTAGAGTGGTCTTTTTTGCTCTTTGGGGGAATTTTTCTTTAAAATTATTTGAAAGGGAGATGAGCCATGAACAAAAAATTTATTGTAACAGGGTTATTAGTAAGTATGCTAATAACAAACACTAATACTGTAACAGCTTTTTCAAGCACCAATACTGTAACCAAAGACAGTATAGAAAATTTAAAAATCTATAGAAAAACAAGTCTAAGTCCAGGTCAGGACAATAAAAAATTCAACATAACATTCCACATAAGTGAACCATTAGGCATAGAAGTAATGGAAGCAACAGAAGTGGATGTACTTATTACAGGTGAAGGGATATCAGGTAGTGCAAATTTAGCACTTCACGATGTAAATAATTTAAGAGGACTAAAAAATGTTAGAGTAGGTGAAAAAACTACGGTACATATTCCTAGAAAAGGTGAATTATTTTTAGAGGTAGGAAATATTAAATATGATGGAAATGTAGATGATGATTTTTCTTTAGATGTAACCATTACATTAAACGGAAAAGACTACAAAATAACACCAACATATGATATGAGAAAAGAAAAGCTTACTGATAAAGTTTTAGATGAAGAAAAATTTGAGGAAACTATTTTTTCTAAAGAAAATTCAGAAGATGGAGCTTTATTAATAAGTGATAATGTAAGAATTTATGTGCCAAAATCAAAATATATACCTAAAGATATAGATGCTAGTGATACATTAGATACACATGAAAAAATAATAGCAACATATAATAAAGTTGCAGGATTAGACGAAAAAAACAATGATGAAATAAATAGACCGAGAGAAAACTTTGTATTAGTTAGTGCGAGAAATGAACAAGCTGGATATATGTCTGCTGGTGGACAAATGTTAGATACATTACCTCAAAACATACATGAATATTTTAAAAAGCCAAAAACTCAAGATGTATGGGGAATGTACCATGAGTATGGGCATATGTATGAACAGGGATGGGGATTTATAGAGTATTGGAATAATATGTTTGCAAATACTCTTAGAAGAGTTGATTTTGAAAATCCAAATTGGTCTTGGATTTATGGTAATGAAAAAACTAATCATGATATAAAAAGTGTAATTCCTAGTTATGAAAATTATTTAAAAACAGGGAAAAAGGGAAGTATACATGCCATGTATTTCTTTTTAAGCTTTATAGACAACATAGATAGTGACTTTATGGCAAAGGCTGAAACTTATTATAGAGAAAATGGATACTCAAGAGGTGGATGGGATTATATTGCTTATTTTATAGCAAAAGAGTATAAGTTAAATGTAATACCATACATTGAAGCAACAGGAAATAGTGTAACATCACAAAGGGTAATAGATGATGTTCTTGAAAATGCAACATCAAGCTTCATATATATGTCAGATACAGAAAACTTTAATAAATATAAAAATATATCAATTCCTCCAACTTTAAAATCTATATTTGATGGAAAAAATAGTGTTATATCGGGCATGAGTAATCCTAATGCAGAAATATTTATAGATGTAGATGGAATTCATTATAAGACTACAGCTGATGAAAATGGTAAATTTAATTATGAATTAGGTGTAGATATATCATTAGATAGCAATGTAAGTGTAGCTTCTAAAGAACAAGGAAAAGAAACAAGCTTTTATAAAAAACTTCAAATCAAAGATTCGACTAATGAAATAATGTTTAAAGGATATAAAAGTGAAACTTTTTTAACATTAAAATTTGATTATGAAAATAAAAAATTTAAATCGGAATCTAGTGGAAATCCAGCAAATGTCTATATAGGAGGACAATATATTAAAATTGAGCACTATGATAAACATGGAAATAAAAAAGGCAATTATGCATTAAATGGTGGACAAACTGCAGATGAATTAGCTAATAAATTAAATGAAACAAATTATAGAGATGGAGATTATTTAAAACTATATCATGCTGAAAAAGATAGATTAGCTATTAATGGTAAAGTCAAAAATGCACCAGCATACATAAATGAAAGCTTAGGCAAAGTAGATTTAAATAACAGCTATTTTTATATTATAAATGGGAAATTAACTTACTCAAACATAAGGCTAGATTTGGGGTTTAATAAAGATGATTTGGAAGATTTTATAGAAAAAGTTAGCACTCTTAAGAAAAATTACTATACAAAAACTACTTGGGACAATGTGATAGAAAAATCCAATGAGGCTAAATTAATATATGATAACAATGAAGCAAGTAATAAAGAAATAGTTGAGTCAGCCATAAATCTTAAAGAAGCTATAGAAAATTTAAGAGCAATAAATTTAATAGAATTTATAGGTTCACACTCTAATATGTTCTTGAAGATTGAATTTGATATGGACAATAAGAAATTTAAAGCAATATCAAATGGAGAAATAGCTCATAGATATTATGGATCAGCAGTATATGCTACAATAACTCATTATGATAAAAAAGGAAATGAAAAAGGGAAGTACCAAATAAGAGCTAATGAAACATCAGAAGCAGTAGCAGCTAAATTAAATGAAACAAGCTTCGTAGAGGGTGATTATTTAAAATTCACTCATTTAGAGAAAACAGGAGCATTTAGAATAAAAGGATATGTAGAAAATTCACCATCAGACTTGAGCAATGGGGTAGGAAAATTAGATTTAAATAATAGTTTCTTCTATTTAGTTGGTGAAAGTTTAAAGTATTCTGATTCACAATTAGATTTATCTGCAAACAAAGATGATTTAATTGTAAAATTAGAAGAATCTAAAAAAATATCAAATAAAGGTTATACGAAGTCATCATTTGAGAACTTACAAAATAAAATATCGGAAGGTGAAACTTTAGTAGAAACGCCAAATTTATATGAAAAAGAGGTCACAGAGGCTATATCCAATATAGATGCTGCAATAAAAAATTTGGGAAAAATAAATGAAGTAGTATTTAAAGGATATAACAATGAAATAATACTATCTTTAAAATTTGATACAGATAAAAATAAGTTTGTGGCTGTATCAAGTGGTAAAACTGCAAATCCATATTTCTAAAAAATGAATTTTATGGTACTTAATGAGAATGTGCATCGATTTGTGTAAATTAGATATTAAATCTTTTATATAACTGGAA
>ERZ781272.787-NODE-787-length-16170-cov-4.054483_pt1 | contig 16170 bp, 16 predicted proteins | sample MGYA00375850_ERZ781272 | MGnify/ENA primary metagenome ERZ781272 (study PRJEB29790, sample SAMN06051246) | human gut metagenome | host: Homo sapiens | place: USA: Cincinnati, Ohio | collected 2013-06-21 | study: EMG produced TPA metagenomics assembly of the Gut...
TGCATGCCAAGAACAAAGGCAGACCGCCCGGATGTCATTCCGGATGGCTGTGTCAACTTTGCATTCCTCGGACAGTTTACCGAGACGCCGAGAGATACCGTATTTACAACGGAGTATTCGGTGCGTACCGCAATGGAAGCGGTCTACGGACTGCTCGGTGTGGACCGCGGTGTGCCGGAAGTATGGGGAAGTGTTTACGATGTGCGTGAACTGTTAGACAGCAGCGTGAAGCTGATGGATGGCAAGTCACCGCTGCAGATGGATCTCGGACCACTCAATGTGATCAAGAAACCGCTTCTGAATAAAATCAAAGGAACCGTGATTGAAAAATTGTTGCGGGATCATGATATATTGCGTGATGGAATGATTTAAAATGAAATTAGACAATACAAAAGAAGAGGCAAGCTGCCTCTTCTTTTGCTGTAAATATGTTTATGATTCATATTCTTTTTGTAATTCTTTTTCCAGTTCTCTAGGACGAAAATCTACGCCTCTGGAAGAATCGGAATCCGGATCATCTCCGAAATGATAATCATTTCCCGGAAGAATTGCATTTAATAAAATACCTACGATTGCTGCAATCGCAAGTGAAGTCAGTGTGATGGAAGTTCCTGCGATAGTAAAAGTAAGTCCATCGGAGAAACCAAGTCCGCTGACTAAGATGACACCTGCGATAATCAGATTACGCGATTTCGTGAAGTCTACGTGATTTTCCACTACATTACGCACGCCGATGGCAGAAATCATACCATAGAGAATGAAGCTGACGCCACCGATGATGGAATATGGCATAGTGGCGATAATCTGAGCAAACTTAGGAATAAAACTAAGGACAATCGCATATACAGCAGCGAGACGAACAACCTTTGGATCATGGACACGGGACAGTTCGAGTACACCGGTATTCTCACCGTATGTGGTGTTGGCAGGTCCACCGATCAAAGCGGAGAAAGAAGTCGCAAGACCGTCACCAATCAAAGTACGATGAAGTCCCGGATCTTCCAGGAAGTTCTCACCAACGGTTGCGGAGATCGCAGACATATCACCGATATGTTCCATCATGGTTGCGATGGCAATCGGTGCCATAACAAGGATGGCAGTGAGGTTGAACTTTGGCAATTGGAATGGCGGAAGTCCGATTGCAGCAGCGTCTGCAACAGTTTTAAAGTTAAAGATTGCATCTCCGTTTGGATTTGTAAATCCCAGGAAATGGAGTGCCAGAGCAAATAAATAGGAGACAACAACACCCATAAGGATTGGAATGATCTTAAACATTCCCTTGCCCCAGATATTAAAGATAATAATGGTAGCTAATGCGACAATTGCAATCAGCCAGTTGGTAGAAGCATTTTTTACAGCAGATGGCGCAAGGCTTAATCCGATACAGATAATGATTGGTCCGGTCACAACTGGAGGAAGAAAACGCATCACGCGCTTTACTCCGATCAGTTTAATGATCAGTGCAAGAATCAGATAGAGAAGACCGGCAATAAAGATACCACCGCATGCATACTGTAATTTCTCCGAATCTGGCATGTTTGCAAAAATACCGGATTCGAGATTTGCGATACTTAAAAATCCACCCAGGAATGCAAAGGATGAACCAAGGAAAGCAGGAACTTTCAGTTTGGAACATAAATGGAAAAACAGAGTACCGAAACCGGCACAGAATAAGGTTACCTGAATGGAAAGAACCTGATTTCCGCTTTTAAAGTAGCTGTTTACCAGCATTGGAACAAGAATGGTTGCACCGAACATGGCAAACATATGCTGCAGACCGAGCAGCAGCATTTTTGGAACGCCTAAGACGCTGGCGTCCTTAATGATGTCTTTTTTCTGACTCATTTGTATAACTCCTCCTTAAAATAAATTATTTATACACTAACATCTGTTTTGACGTAAGGTTCAGAACAGATTGTAGTTTCTCCAATGACATCCAGATAGAAATTAGCCATGGTCTGCGCCTGATAAGGAGCAACCCACAGATAGCCGACCCAGAGTGTGAGTGCGGATAAAAGCTGTAATCCCACAAAACTCAGAATAAGATAAAACAGACGGCTACGATGTCCTTTCATAATACCGTGACTCACTTTTAAAGCCTCTGTTGGTCGCATTTGCGGGTGGTCGATGATCAGATACAAAGAGAGTGCATACTGTAATTCCACAATCACGAGCAGGACGATGCTTATAATGGTAAGTACAGAAAAAATAATAATATTATAGAGAGTAAATCCTTTGAAAAACATAAGAAACATGCCTGCAATCATAGGAATCACCGTTGGAATGGTGATGAGCACCATAAGCAGTCCGGTAAGAATGTACCGGTCCGGATGATTCGAAAATCCATAGAAAAGCATCTTAAAAGAATAAGGCTGCTTTCTTGCCATCGACAGATGTACGCGGATGACACCTGCGGATAAGATCACAGTGACAAGAGAAATTAAAAAATTTGCCACATAGAAAACAATGGTCTGAGACAGCGCCTGATGCGTGTCCTGTAACATGGAAAACGGGAGTTCCAACACAAGTGGGAGAAGCGTTGCCACGAGGGAAACACCCATCGGAATTCCAAAATGGCCGCAAAGATTTTGTCTTGCGATGCGTTTCAGTTCTTTGCCTGGTTTATTCATAGAAAAGGCTCCTTTAAATCTGTTTTTGTTTTTGCTATAATGAATCATTATGAAGACGAATGAAATTTACGATAAATGTTTTTACATCATAGGTTGGATGGGCATTGGTGCGCTGACAGTCCTTTGGATCATCTGGAAAGCAGGATTCCTCGGCGGGATAACAATCCCTCCATGCACACTTCACAGTATTACGGGATATTACTGTCCCGGCTGCGGTGGAACCCGCGCCGTGCGCTTTATGCTGCAGGGGCATGTGTTAAAATCCCTTTATTACCATCCGATCGTTGTATATACGGCAGTTTTTGGCAGCTGGTTTATGATTTCCCAGACGATACAGAGGTTGTCCAAAGGAAAAATCGCAATCGGTATGCGCTACCGGGATATCTATCTGTGGATCGCGCTTGGACTTGTACTTGCAAACTGCCTCATCAAAAATCTGGTGCTTGCAATGACCGGATATGCCATGATGTAAAAAGCGTCTTTTATTGTTGCAGCAGCTGGTTGTAATCGATACCGGTCATGTCGGAGTAGGCTTTGAAAATACCTTCGATACTTCCGTACTCATACAACATAAATAAATATATTGATATAATGACAGCCGTAAGCACAATTCCGATGATTCCGAGAATGAGACCGACCTGCGCTTTGGCGCCGTAGCGAATTTGTCCGCCGCGCGACAGAGAGGCCAGAATGATGGCTAATGCACCGCAGGGAATTGCCAGATACAGGCAGGTGCAACTTACGATTGAAATGATACCAAGAGTCATAGCGGCAATCTCCATACGGTCAGAATGATTGCCGGAAACAGGTTGTTCGTACATGTTGCCGGACGAATTGTACATATCCATGTGTTACCTCCAAAACTTATTGATTTCATTTTATCACTTCATATATAATAGGGAAAGATAAAAATGCCATGAAAGGAAAAATCTTATGGATATCATGAAAAAGATAGCAGCAGAGCTTGGGGTTCGTGCCAATCAGGTAGAGGCTGCCGTAAAATTAATTGATGAGGGATGTACGATCCCTTTTATTGCCAGATACCGTAAGGAGGCAACGGGCGCATTGAATGATGAGCAGTTGCGTGATCTTTATGACCGTCTGGTTTATTTGCGTAATCTGGAAGAAAAGAAACAGACCGTTCTGGCTTCCATTGAAGAGCAGGGAAAACTGACCGAAGAACTTCGCAGTCAGATTCTTGCAGCAGAAACACAGGTCGCAGTGGATGATCTGTATCGCCCATATCGTCCGAAGCGACGTACCAGAGCAACGATTGCAAAGGAAAAAGGCTTAGAGCCACTGGCAAATATATTGATGCTTCAGATGTTGAAGACACCGGTTTTGGAAGAAGCTGCCAAATATGTTGATCCGGAGAAAGAAGTGGCAACACCGGAGGAGGCGTTGGCCGGAGCCCAGGATATTCTGGCAGAGTTTATCTCAGATAATGCCGATTACCGCAAGCATATCCGTGAACTGACGATGAAAAAAGGCTTCCTTGTTTCTGCAGCAAAAGATCCGGAGGCGGAGTCTGTCTATGAAATGTACTATGATTACAACGAACCGCTTGCCAAGGCCGCTGGACACCGCACACTTGCCATAAACCGAGGGGAAAAAGAAAAAGTTCTTACCGTGCGCATCGAAGCTCCGGTTGACGATGTTATCCGCTATCTGGAAAAACAGGTGATTACCAATACCCAGGCGCAGACCGCACCAATTCTTCGTGATGTAATTGCAGATGCCTATGACCGTCTGATCGCACCGGCAATCGAACGTGAAATCCGGAACGATTTATCGGAAAAAGCGGAAGATGGTGCAATCAAAGTGTTTGGAAAGAACTTAGAGCAGCTTTTGATGCAGCCGCCAATCAAGGGACAGGTTGTGCTTGGCTGGGACCCGGCATTTCGTACCGGATGTAAGCTTGCGGTAGTGGATGAGACGGGAAAAGTACTGGATACGACGGTAATTTATCCGACAGCACCGCAGAACAAAGTGGAAGAAGCAAAAGCCGTATTGAAAAAGCTGATTTCCAAATATCACATCACACTGATTTCACTGGGCAATGGCACGGCCTCCAGAGAGTCCGAGCAGATCATTGTGCAGCTGTTAAAAGAAATTCCGGTACAGGTGCAGTACATCATCGTAAATGAAGCCGGTGCATCCGTATACTCGGCAAGTAAGCTGGCAACAGAAGAATTTCCAAATTTCGATGTGGGACAAAGAAGTGCGACATCAATGGCGCGCCGTCTGCAGGACCCGCTTGCAGAACTGGTAAAAATCGATCCGAAATCAATCGGTGTCGGACAGTATCAGCACGACATGAACCAGAAAAAATTGAGCGAAGCTCTGTCTGGTGTCGTGGAAGATTGTGTAAACCGTGTCGGTGTGGATTTAAATACCGCATCCGCTTCTCTTTTGGAATATATTTCCGGAATCAGCAAGGCAATTGCAAAAAATATCGTGACGTATCGAGAGGAGAATGGTGCATTTACCGCCCGTTCCCAGCTTTTGAAAGTGGCAAAACTCGGACCGAAAGCATACGAGCAGAGTGCCGGATTTATGCGGATCAGCGATGGAAAAAATCCGTTGGATGCAACCGGCGTACATCCGGAGTCCTATGCCGCAACGAAAGCATTGCTGGAAAAAATGGGCTATACACTCGAAGACGTCAAGAACAGAAATGTAGTTGGAATCTCTAAGAAAATCCGCGATTACAAAAAGCTTGCGGAAGAATTGGAGATTGGAGAACTTACATTGCGCGACATTGTAAAGGAACTGGAAAAGCCGGCGCGTGATCCGCGAGACGACATGCCAAAGCCGATTTTGCGCAGTGATGTACTGGAGATGAAAGACCTTACACCGGGCATGGTGCTCAAGGGAACCGTGCGTAATGTTATTGATTTTGGTGCCTTTGTAGATATCGGTGTCCACCAGGATGGACTCGTACATATTTCACAGATGTGTGACCGCTACATCAAGCATCCGCTGGAAGTTGTCAGTGTCGGTGATATTGTTGAAGTAAAAGTACTGAGTGTGGATCTCAAAAAGCAGAGAATCCAGCTTACCATGAAAATGTAGAAATTTGGGTTGACAGATACAGCCCATGTGCATACAATAGCAGTAGAAATGAATAGGAATTCTTCGGGGCAGGGTGAAATAATGAAGCACATTCATTGTTGATTCCCGACCGACGGTCATAGTCCGTGAACTGCAGTTTGCAGCCGATCCGGTGGAACTCCGGAGCCGACAGTATAGTCTGGACGGAAGAAGATTGAAGGATGACCAAGCAGAGCGTTTCTCCGGATTTCTGTGAGGTTATCTGTAAATTGTAAAGACTGCTCTGAGATGGGGAACCATTTCAGAGCTTTTTGTTTTTGCAGTTGGATGCGAAGCAGAAAGTTGGAAGCTTTTGTCATCTTATTATCTTGATTTACATGTCCTGCGGAAAAATCTGCAGGACTTTTTCTATGGTCGATTTCGTGCCGGATACTTTTTTGTGAGAAGGAGCAAAGCTATGACAGACAGAGACTATATGACCCGTGCCATTGCATTGGCGAGACTGGGAATGGGCTGGACGAATCCCAATCCCATGGTGGGTGCCGTGATCGTGAAGAACGGCAGAATCATAGGAGAAGGATATCATGCGAAATACGGAGGATTTCATGCGGAGCGAAATGCGGTTGCTGCTTTGACAGAATCAGCAGAGGGGGCCACGATCTATGTGACCTTAGAGCCATGCTGTCATTATGGTAAGACGCCGCCCTGTACGGATGCGATTTTGGAGTCGGGGATTTCCAGAGTCGTGATCGGTTCCAGAGACTCGAATCCCAGGGTGGCGGGGAAGGGGGCTGCCGTTCTGCGGGCGGCAGGGTTGAAGGTGGAAGAGGATTTCATGCGTGCGGAGTGTGATGCGCTGAATCCGGTATTTTTTCATTATATTACCACAGGAACACCGTATGTGGTGATGAAATACGCTATGACAGCAGATGGTAAAATTGCCACAAGAACGGGCGCATCCAAGTGGATTACAGGGGAAAGGGCGAGAGAAGAGGTGCAGCGGATGCGGCATAGGTATATGGGAATCATGGTTGGAATCGGTACGGTACTGGCGGACAATCCCATGCTGAATGTCCGTCTGGAAGGAAAAAAAAGTCCGGTTCGTATTATCTGTGACACTCATCTTCGGATACCGCTTAATAATCAGATATGCAGAACTGCGAAGGAATATCGGACAATTGTTGCGTGTGGGACTGGTAATCCAAAGAAGCAGACGCAGATGGAGGCTATGGGGATAGAGGTTGTGCACTGCCCGGATGAGCAGGGCAAAGTAGACTTAAAGCAGCTAATGCAGTACCTTGGCAGACAGAGAATAGACAGTATCCTTCTGGAAGGGGGAGGCACCTTAAATGACAGTGCCCTTCGGGCGGGAATTGTCGGAAAAATCATGGTATTTATCGCTCCGAAGCTGTTCGGAGGGAAAGAAAGCAGGACGCCGGTTGCCGGAATCGGGGTGGAGATGCCGGCAGAGGCTGCTTTGCTGGAATTAAGAGATATTCAACGGCTCGGAGAGGATTTGCTGCTGGAATATGAGACAGCCGGAAAGATTGAGGATCAGAAATAAAAATGTCTGCAAGACAGAGGAAAAGAGGTGAACAGCCGTGTTTACAGGAATTATTGAGGAATTGGGCGTAATCAGGAGAATTGCCCTTTTGGGCAGCTCAGGTCAGATTACGATTCAGGCAAAGAAGGTACTGGAAGGAACCAAAATTGGAGACAGCATTGCGGTCAACGGAATCTGCCTTACCGTTACTTCTTTGCTGCGGGATGGATTTACTGCGGATGTAATGGCAGAAACCGTCCGCAGAAGCAGCCTTTCCCAGGCGGTAAACGGCGACCGGGTCAATCTGGAACGGGCCATGGCTGCGGATGGAAGGTTCGGAGGACATATGGTATCCGGCCATATTGATGGAACCGGAAAAATTTTGTCCTGCAAAAAAGAGGAAAATGCGGTATGGGTGGAAATCGGGACAGGTCCTGAGCTTCTCCGCCTGATTGTGGAAAAGGGTTCGATCTGCATTGATGGGATCAGTCTGACAGTTGCGGCCGTCAATGACGAGAGCTTTCAGGTTTCCATAATCCCTCATACAGGAGAGGAAACGACTCTGCTGAAAAAGAAACAGGGAGCTTTGGTGAATCTGGAAAATGATGTGATCGGCAAATACGTAGAGAAGCTGTTGGGCTTGGGTACAGAAGAAAAAAATCCCACGCGTCCTTCAGGAATGACCATGGCATTTCTGGAGGAATATCTATAATATCGCGGAGCATACACCGGAAAAGTATATCGGAAAAGGCGGAGAGGAGACAAGGAAGATGAAGGAGCAGTACAATACGATTGAGGAAGCACTGGAAGAGCTGAGGGCAGGTAAGATCATTCTGGTAACAGATGATCCGGAACGGGAAAATGAGGGAGACATGATCTGTGCGGCAGAATTTGCCACCCAGGAAAATATTAATTTTATGGCATGCCATGCCAAAGGACTGATCTGCACGCCGATGAGTGCGGAATTTGCTGCAAAGCTGGGACTTTCGCAGATGGTATCGGAAAATACGGATAATCATGGAACTGCATTTACCGTGTCCATTGACCATGTGGATACGACCACCGGAATTTCCGCAGCAGAGCGTTCCTATACTATGAGGAAATGTGCGGATGAGGAGGCAAAACCGCAGGATTTTAGAAGGCCGGGCCATGTGTTTCCACTGGTTTCCCGAAGAGGCGGAGTGCTGGTAAGAAACGGACATACAGAGGCAGCTACAGATCTGCTGCGTCTGGCGGGAATGAAGGAATGCGGTATCTGCTGCGAGGTCATGGAAGACGATGGCACGATGATGCGGACGCCGCATCTTTGGAAGCTGGCCGATAAGTATCAGCTTAAATTTATTACGATCAGGGATTTACAGGATTACTGCAGAGTTCATGAAAAGCATGTCACAAGAGAGGCGAGTGCGAAGCTGCCTACGGAATATGGGGACTTTCAGATTTACGGTTATGTGAATGACATTACAGGGGAGCATCATGTGGCATTGGTGAAAGGGGAAATCGGTTCTGGGGAGGATGTGCTCTGCAGAGTACATTCAGAGTGCCTGACCGGAGACACCTTCGGCTCGAAGCGCTGTGACTGCGGAGAGCAGCTGCAAAAAGCCATGCGGCAGGTAGAACAGGAGGGCCGGGGAGTGATTCTCTATATGAGGCAGGAGGGCCGCGGTATTGGACTGATCAATAAGTTAAAGGCATATCAGCTTCAGGAGCAGGGAATGGATACCGTAGAGGCAAATATTCAATTGGGTTTTGAGGCTGATTTACGGGAATATTGGATTGGTGCGCAGATTCTGTCGGATCTGGGAGTGAAATCGCTGCGGCTTCTGACCAATAATCCGGATAAGGTGTATGGGCTGGAAGGCTTCGGTCTTACCATAAAAGAGCGGGTTCCGATCGAGATTGCACCTCAGAGACATGACATTATTTATATGAAGACCAAGAAAGAAAAAATGGGACATATTTTTGAGTGTATTGAGGTATAAATTTATTCAAAAAGAACAATTAGAAAAATCATAAATATTCAGGAGGAAAAAGATGAGACAGATTCGGTTACTGGAAGGAAAAGTAGTAGCAAAGGAAGGGATGAGGGTAGGAATCGTTGCATCCAGATTCAATGAGATTATTGTAAATAAGCTGTTGGGCGGAGCTGTGGACGGTCTGGTACGTCACGGTGTGGAAGAAGAAAACATCACGGCTGCCTGGGTTCCGGGAGCCTTCGAGATTCCAATTGCAGCATCCAAAATGGCAAAATCCGGAAAATATGACGCAGTCATCTGTGTAGGTGCGGTTATCCGCGGGGATACTTCTCATTATGATTATGTATGCAGCGAGGTGTCCAAGGGAGTTGCACAGGTTGGCTTACATACCGGAGTTCCGGTTTTATTCGGTGTGATCACAACGGAGAACATTGAGCAGGCAATTGCCCGGGCAGGCAGCAAAGCCGGAAATAAAGGATATGACTGTGCGTTATCTGCCATTGAAATGGTAAATCTCATGGAGCAGATGTAAAATGAAGCCGACGTTGATCTTTGACTATGATGGAACCATTCATAATACGATCGTTATTTATGAATCCGCCTTCCGGCAGTGCTATGACTGGCTGGTCAGGGAGGGCTACGCAAAAAACGGGAGATTCCCCGGGAACAGATTGCCGGCTGGCTTGGAATGAACAGCCGGGAAATGTGGTCCTCCTTTATGCCGGAGCTTTTGCCCGAAATCAGGGAGGAAGCCGGCAGGCGGGTTGGAGGCGCTATGGTCGAGCAGATGCGTTGGCAGATTCTGTGGAGGAACTGCCGGATAAAATCAGAAAGTTCATTATTTAAAGAAGGAGAGGAATATGCCGATTCCATTAAAAGAACCACAGAGGGCAGAGGAGCTGTTCGGTGATTGGCAGGAGGCCATTCTCTGGGCCTGCCTGCAGGATGTCATGGGAAAGGTTTATGCGGATGATTCAGAAAATCCCAGGTCAGCGATAGCTGTTCTGGGAGATTTCTGCTTTCTGGCAGGTGTACCGGACAAGGAGTTGGTTTTGCATCCGATGCAGTCAGAGAAACGAAGCCGGAATTCCTTGTAAAATAAGGAAATTCGGCTTCTTTAAATGGATAAAAAGTTTCATGCAAAATACATGAAAAACTAAAATAATGACACAAAAAAATATAAAAAATGACTATAATTTAACTTCTTGAAATGATAGATTATAGGCAGATAGATAAAGAACAATCTACATCAGGAAAGGAGATTTAATTATGAAGAAAAAAGTGATCAGTGTTTTTTTAGCGGGTGCTATGCTGGCTTCCATGTGTTCAGTACCGGTATTGGCAGAGGAAGCGGAGAGCGGTGAAAAGACAGTTGTGAAAGTACAGTCCTGGAACCCGGGTGAAGACTCATATCGATATGAAATGATTGAGAGGTTTGAAGCGGAGCATCCCGACATCAAGATTGAGTATACCTATATGCCGTATACAGACCATGTGGAAAAATTAAAAGTAGATCTTTCCGCTGGAGATGCGGCAGATGTATTTGGTGTACAGACGGGTGCAATGTACAATGAGTTCCGTGATTTCGAGGAGGATCTGGCACCTTATCTGGCGGAGAAATACGGAGAAGACTGGAAATCCAATTATAATGAGTATGCTATGTCACTTCTGGAAGGTGAAGAGGGCGGATATTATGCAGTTCCGCTGGGGCTTAGCTATGCCGGATACTGCTGGGCAAATATGAAATATTTTAAACAGTATGGACTGGAATTACCGACCAATTATGATGAACTGAAAGAAGTGTGCCAGACATTCCGTGATAACGGAGAATATCCGCTGGTGATCGGAGCAAAGGATTCCTGGATCAACATTGACACCTGGATCAATATTGCAGCTGATATTAATGCAGAAAAGCTGTATTCGGCAATTGAAGGCGAAACCCCGTTTACAGATGAAGAGCTTGTACAGTCCTTTGCTATCTGGCAAAATTGCTTCAAGGACGGTATTTTCCAGGATGGAGCGCTGGGTGTGGGAATGTATACGGATTCTACTGATATGTATCAGAAGGAAGGTTCCGTACCGATGATTCTGAATGGCTCCTGGGCTCTTGGTGCATATATGGATGAAGATGAGCGCAGTCAAGAGGTTTATAACAGCGAAGATTCTGACCATGAAATGTTCCTAATGGACTGGAACGGCGATGGAAAAGCAGCGCCTGTAGCTGAGGCAATAGATGTATCCTTCGCAATCAATAACCAGTCTAAGGTAAAAGATGCAGCATGGATTTTTGTGGACTGGATGGTCAATGAAGGTGCTGATTTCCTGATCAATGGACATCTGCAGTATATGCCGGCCCGTAATGACATGGATCTGAATGTGGAAGGTCTGAATGAAGACGGAATGGAAAATCTGGAATTTGCTGTAGAACAGGGAAAGACGAATGTAGGCGGATACAGAGAGATGGCATATGCGGAACTGAAAGAAGTAATCATTAACGAACTTACAGAGCTTGCGCTGGAGAGCGTGACACCGGAAGAAGCGGCGGAAATTATTGAAACGGCATCTCAGGCACAGGAAAGATAAGGATGCATATGCAAAAGGCTGCCGATATCAGGCAGCCTTTTGTCTTTGAAGAACAGAAAGTTGTATGGCAGAGGAATTCGTCTGCGATGAAAAAAGGAGAAGATAAATGAAATTAAACCGAAGAAAAATAGACAGTCTGACCAGCTTTGCCTTTGTTCTTCCGCTCTTGCTTTTGTTCCTGGTTTTCTTTGCGTATCCAATCATTTATAATATTATTATCAGTTTTTATGACTGGAATGGCATCAGTCTGACAAAAACCTTTAGCGGACTTGCAAATTATAAAAAACTGCTGGCGGATCCTGTTATGTGGAAATGTTTCCGCAACTTCCTCTGGATTGCAGTTTCAACCACCATTATTCAGTCGGCAATCGGTATTATCCTGGCTTCTTTTTTTATAAGAAAAATAAAGCTATCCGGATTTTACAGAATCCTGTTTTATTTGCCGGCTATCTGTACACCGACTATTATAGGAACTGTTTTCTCAAAGATATTTGAGACAAACCGCGGGTATCTGAATGTGATATTAAAAGCAGTGCACCTGGATGCCCTTTGTCAGCCCTGGCTGGCAACACCGAAAACCGCATTGATCTGTCTGATTTTTGTAAATATCTGGCAGTGGACGGGCTACAGTATGCTGATGTATTATACAAATATGTTGAATATTTCGCAGGATTTATATGAATCAGCGACCATTGACGGTGCGGGAAGCTTTAAACAGTTTATCTATATAACGTTCCCGCTTCTAAAAGGTACACATATTACCCTGATCCTTCTGGATATCCTGGGCGCATTGAAATTCTTTGACCTTTCTTATGTGTTGACGAAAGGTGGTCCGGCGCACGCAACAGAGACTTTTTCCACGTATATTTATACGAAATCATATAATACATTTAAACAGGGAGAAGCCTCTACAATTGTTGTGTTTATGTTTATTATTGCAATGGTCCTGACGGTAATTCAGTTGAAGTATTACTATAAAAATGAAAAAGAGGAGATGAGCGGCCGATGAAAAATTCTTTGTTCTATAAGATTGTTACTCAGATAGTCTGTCTGATTGTACTCGCCATTGTAAGCTTTCCTCTCTGTTTGATGGTAGGAAAATCACTGGAAATTGATGGATTCGGGAATTATACGAAGGTTTTTGAGTATTTTGATCTGTGTTTTAATATTATTACGAGTATTATTGTGGCAGGAGGGACACTGCTGGTTGTTGCCATTGTAGTTTCCATGGCGGCGTATGCATTTTCAAAATTGCAGTTTCCCCATAAGAGAGTGGTTTATTATCTGCTTCTGACAGGAATGATGATTCCCACATCGGCATTGATTTTTCCTCTGTATCAGATTGTAAAGGGGCTTCAGTTGAATAACACAGGATGGTCGCTGGTTTTTCCTTATGCGACGTCAAGTGCCTGTTTCAATTTGATGGTTTTGACAAATTACTACAATGCTCTGCCGGACGAAATGATTGATGCGGCAAGAATTGATGGCGCCAATAAGTGTAAAACATTCCGCCTGATCATGCTGCCTGTTGCAAAACCGGGACTGGTCTTTGTTTTAATTCAGACATTCTTAACCTCATGGAATGAACTTCAGATGGCACTGATCTTTATCAATGATCCTGACAAACAGCCTCTGTCTGTTGTTCCGCTTCGGTTTGCGCAGACGACAACGGGAAGCGGATTTACAATTAATAATTTGTTTGCTGCCTGCCTCATCTGTTTACTGCCAATTGCAATATTCTACATACTGGCATCAAGGCAGTTGATGGAGGGATTGACAGCCGGTGCTGTAAAGGGATGATTTTTAGATGAGAAAAAATGCGCTGCATAAAAAAGACAGTATTTCCAGAAGAATCAGTGTTACGAATATTGTCATTTTTTGGGGGGTGTCTTTACTGAGTGTGCTGGGAATCATGTACCTCAATGTTCAGTATCATATCAGCAGGGATGCGCAGATGATGAATGTATATATTTCCAATACACTCAATTCGGTGGATAATAAGCTGAAAGATATGGGAAGGGTTTCTCTGATTGCTTTTTCGGATCAGACAGTGCAGAAAATTTTGACGGGCTCCGATTATACTTTTAGTGAAGAGAGGCAAAATGAGGAATACCTGAAGAATCTTTATTCGTCCATGATTTCCATCCGTGATGATATTAGCGGAATATACATGTTTACGGTAGATAATATGATTTTTTACAATGATACGGCCATACCGACTCTTGGTCTGAATTGGAATGTAGATGCATTTTTCCAGAAGGTCAGAAGCAATTCTGATTCCCGGGCAAATATTTCCGGCTGTCATCTTTATATGTCAGGACTGCCGGAGGGGTTTCGCTATACAGATGTTTATACAGGAGATGTTTTTCAGAAGAATAATATCTATCTGGTACGTCCTATACGAAGCTTTTCCCCATATGAAATTATCGGATATATTGCGCTTCGGACACCAATCCGGAAATTGCAGGATATCTGTGATGAATATCTGGAGAAGGATGTTTCGTATCTGATTGCAGATGAAAATAATCAAATTATATGCTGTTCAGAACAGAAAAACATTGGTGAAAATCTGAAAAATTATAATTCGGAACTGTTGAAACAGATTACTGCCAGAAAAGGAGATTTCAGTACTGCAATCAATCGGGAAAAGTATTTATGCTCTTATAAGAAGTCAGATTATAGTGGAATGATGCTGATTACCATGAAACCCTATGCATCCATTTTCAGTGAAATAAAAAATCTGCTGATTTTATGTGTAGTGCTTATGATTTTGTGTGGGGTACTTGTTCTGATCATTGTTTCTATGATGACAAGAAAAAATCTGAAGCGCCTGACAGATTTTTCAGTAGAGCTTCAGAACTTCCAGCCGGATGATCTTTCACATCATTATGAGATTGAATATATGGATGAAATTGGTGTTCTGAAAGATTCCTTCAATAAAATGATAGAACGGATCAATGATCTTGTAATTTCGGAATATCAGGCGAGGGATCAGCTCCAGAAGACGGAGATTTCTGAGCAGAAGATGGCAATGTTGTATTTGAAACAACAGATTAATCCCCATTTTCTATATAATACGCTGGATATGATTCGTCTGAAGGCTGCTATCAATCAGGATAAAGAGGTTTCTGAAATGCTGATGGAGCTGGTAAAATTCTATCGGCTGAGTACCAGAGTGCATTTGTCAATGGTAACAGTTCAAAAAGAAGTAGAGATGCTGGAAGCTTATGTGAAGCTGATGTGTTACCGCTATTCGAACCTGAAATACCGGGCAGACATTTCAAAGGACGTTATGGAAATGGAAATTCCGAATTTTACTCTGCAGCCGTTGATTGAAAATAGTCTTCTGCATGGTTTGAAAGACAGAAAATACTGCGGAACCATCATATTGAAAATTTATAGAATCAGAGATGAGAAACCTGCAGTGTCGATTTGGATTATTGATGACGGAATCGGGATGCCGGAAGAAAAGCTCGCTGAATTGAATGCATATTGCAGAGAAAGAAGCTTATACAGAACCCGGTTGGAACAGCAGGAGGAAGCAGCACATCTGGGAATTATCAATGTAATCAGCCGATTAAAGTTGTATTATCAGGAGGATTGTGAGATTTGCTATTCAAAAAATGAGATGGGCGGAACAAGTGTAAATATTCAGATTAAGATAGAAAGAGAACAACTATGAATTTATGCAGAGTGCTTTTAGTCGATGATGAGGCGATAATTCTGGAAGGATACCAGAAGGTGTTTGACTGGAAACAATACCAGTGTGAGATTGTCGGAACGGCTATGGACGGGGAAGAGGCTGTTAAAAAGGCAGAAGAACTGAAACCGGACATTGTGATCATGGATATCAATCTGCCCAGATTAAACGGGCTGGAGGCAATTAAAGCGATACAGAATGAAGCGGCAGAAGAGGAGAGACAGATTTATGTGGTGGTTGTAACCGGATATGATGATTTTTCATATTGTCAGGAAGCACTGCGGCTTCGTGTATCAGATTTTATTTTGAAGCCGATTGATTTTGAATGTTTTGGTCCCCTGATGGAGAAGCTGGTAAAAAAGATTATGAGCGATCCGAAACGAATGCCTCCGGTCTCCGTAACATTAAAAAGAATCATCTCATGGATGGAGGAAAATCTTGAAAAAGAGAGCATGAGTCTGACTTTGCTTTCAGAAAAAATGGAAATGAATCCTGCTTATATCAGTCAGTTATTTAAAAAGGAATTGGGAATCGGTTATCATGCGTATCTGAATCAGATGCGGGTGGAAAAAGCCAGAAAATATCTGACAGAAGGCAGGGAATCTATTACGGCGGACTTGACCGAGATCGGGGAGAGTGTGGTGTGGGGGTTATGTGTGGGTTTTTTCACGCATGGTTTGGTTT
>ERZ781272.789-NODE-789-length-16146-cov-2.938102_pt1 | contig 16146 bp, 9 predicted proteins | sample MGYA00375850_ERZ781272 | MGnify/ENA primary metagenome ERZ781272 (study PRJEB29790, sample SAMN06051246) | human gut metagenome | host: Homo sapiens | place: USA: Cincinnati, Ohio | collected 2013-06-21 | study: EMG produced TPA metagenomics assembly of the Gut...
ATTACAAGATATTGGTGCAGCAATGACAATAAAAAAACTACTTCCAGATTTTGAGTTACATGCTAGTACACAAATGGTTGCACATTCTTTAGAAGATGTAAAGTACTTGGAAGGGATAGGTTTTGATAGAGTAGTACTTGCTAGAGAATTAAATGTGGAAGAAATTAAACATATTTGTGACAATACTAATGTTGATATAGAGGTATTCGTTCATGGAGCACTATGTGTTTGTTATTCTGGTCAATGCTTAATGAGTAGTATGATAGGAAACAGGTCAGGAAACAGAGGAAGATGTGCTCAACCTTGTAGACAAAGATATACAATGATTGATATTAATACAGGAGAAGAAGTAGCTTCTGATGGAGATTATTTGCTTAGTACAAGGGACTTAAATGCTATAGAAGAAATAAACCAAATCATTGATGCTGGGGTTCATTCTCTTAAAATCGAAGGAAGGATGAAAAAGCCTGAGTATGTAGCAACTGTAATAGGTAGCTACAGAGATGCCGTTGATGATTATTTAAGAACTAAAAAAGTTAATGTATCTCATGATATAATGACTGATTTATATACTATTTTTAATAGAAAATTCACAAAGGGTCTTATTTTAGGTGAAGTAGGTTCAGAAGTTATGAACAGCAACATACCAAATAATCAAGGTCTATATGTAGGAAAGGTTGTGGATTACAATAAAAAAGCCAAGCGATTAAAGATAAAATTAGAGGGCACTCTAAAAAAAGGCGATGGAATAAACTTAGGTGGCGGAGTTATTGGAAGAATCATAAAAGGTAAGGAAATCACTGATATTGGATACAAAGGCGAGATTATAGAAATAGATTTTATTGGTGAAGCTAGAAGAAATCAAATGATATTCAAAACTTCCGATACTCAATTAATGGATAAAGTACAAAGTACATTTAAACAAGACAAAGAACTGTCAAAAAGTTTTATTGATGGAGAAATAAGTTTAAGATTAGGACAAAATCCTATAATTAAATTTAAAGATTTAAATGGTAACGAAGCTGAAGTTGTTGGCGACTTTGTTATAGAAAAAGCTTTAAAAGTACCAATGAGTAAAGAAAAAATAGAAACACAATTGAAAAAACTAGGAAATACTCCTTACGAATTAAGAAATCTGAAGATAGATTTAGATGAAGGGATAAGTTTACCAATTAGTGTAATTAATCAAATTAGAAGAGAATGTATTGATAATCTAAGTGAAAAAAGAATAGATATTAAAGATAGAAAATATAAAAATGAAAAAATAAGTTATAACCCACAAAAAGCTATTAGGCCGAAAGATAAAAAGATTAGAGTCAAAGTTAAAAACTTAGATCAATTGAGAGAAGTGGTAAACTTTGAAATAGATGCTATTTATTATGAAGATGCATCAACTATTGAAGGTGCCATAGAAATAGGAAAAGAAAATAATAAAAAAGTAATTTACTCAGCACCTAGGATTATTAGAAATAAAGAATATAATAAGCTGAATAAAATTAAAGCTTTAAATGAAGATACTATTCAGATTGGAACTTTAGGATCAATAAATTTCTTTAAAAATAAAAACTTCTGCATAGATTATTATTTAAATTCATTTAACAGCGAAACTATAAATCATTTTAAAAAAGAAGGAGCTACTTCTCTTTGTATTTCTCAAGAACTTAATATGAATGAGATAGAAGATACTCTAACTTATACTGATTTAGATGTAGAAAGTGTAGTTTATGGATTTGCACCAATGATGATAAGTGAATATTGTCCTATGGGAGTAATTGTTAGAAACTGTAAAAAGGACAAAAGATGCAAAGAATGTAATGAAAGTAAATATGCTCTGAAAGATTTTAAGGGTGAAGAATATAGATTATCACAAGACTTATTCTGTAGAACTACTATATATAATTCAAAACCAACTTGTGTATTAGATAACCTAGAAGAATTAAATAACATTGGTATAAATATATTTAGATTAGATTTTACTGGAGAAAATAAAAGTGAAATAAGAGAAATCATAGAGGCTTATACTGAAGTTATTAACAATGATTTTAGACTAGGGAATAAGTCGAGTAAATTATATAAAAAGTTAGGCGAAAAAGGTGTAACAACAGCTCATTTCTATAAAGGTGTAGAATAATTTACTATAAATAAAAAAGTACTAAAGGATTAATTTTCCTCTAGTACTTTTTTATTGTATATAAACTAATATGTCTCGACAATACGTTGATTAAAGCAATATGAGCGAGTCAAATTTTAGTATTGATTCATAGATGCTAAAACTTCAAGTAAAAACTCATAAACATTTTTAACAGAAGGTATACTTAAATGTTCATTTGGAGTATGAACTTCAAACATATCTGGTCCCATAGATATTGCTTCTGCACCGTTCATTTTATCAAGTAATAAACCACATTCAAGTCCTGCATGTATAGCAGTTATAATTGGTTTTTTACCTGTTAATTTTTCATAAACATCAACACATATATGTTCTAATTTAGAATTTTTTACATATTCCCAAGCTGGATATCCATCAGTGTTTTCAAAGTTAGCCCCAACTGAATCAGCAAGTAACTTTGTTTTATTGTTTATGTTTTCTCTTAAAGTAGCAACAGAGCTTCTTACGGCGCTTTCGAAAGACATTTTATCTTCTGATGTTTTAACAACACCTAAGTTAGTAGAACTTTCTACTAAACCTTCTATATCCATACTTTGTGTTTGTATTCCGTTTGGAATTAAGTTAAGTAATAATAGAGCTTTAGACTTACAATCGTCAGCGAGAGCCTTGTCAGCAGTAGTTTCTTCAACTATAACTTTAAGACCAGGATCAGTAGTGCTAAATTCATGTTTTAATATTTCTTCTATTCTAGATACACTAGCTTTAAGAGCATCAACTTGATTTTTATCAACTACAACTTTTGCCTCACACTCACGAGGAATTGCATTGTTTTTAGATCCACCGTTAACTTCTACTAAATCATAATCAATATCAAGTAAATTTAATATTCTACCCATTACAACATTTGAGTTAGCTCTTTGTTTAACTATATCCATACCTGAGTGTCCACCAAGTAAACCTTTTACTTCAACTAAAAGAGCTTGTTTATTTTCATCAACAGATTTATATGTAAGTGGTAAAGTAACATAAGCTCTATTTCCACCAGCACAACTTACTAATAAATAACCTTCTTCTTCAGAGTCTAAGTTAATTATATATTTTCCTTTTAATATGCCACCATCTAATCCATTAGCACCAGTCATACCAGCTTCTTCGTTAGAAGTTATTAATACTTCTAAAGATGGATGAGCTAAATCATTTGAAGCAAGTACAGCAAGACCCATAGCAACAGCTATACCATTATCTGCCCCTAATGTAGTACCGTTTGCATAAATCATATCATCTATAATTCTAAGGTCAATTGGATCCTTTTCAAAGTCGTGATCTGAATCTTTGTTTTTTTCACAAACCATATCCATATGACCTTGCAGTATAACACCAGGACAGTTCTCATAACCTTCAGTTGCAGGCTTTCTTATTAATATATTTAAGTGTTCATCTTGGATTACTTCTAAGCCTAAATCCTTGGCAAACTTATATAAGAAATTACTTATTTCTTTTTCATTGCCTGAACCCCTAGGTATTTGAGATATTTCTTCAAAATACTTAAACACTAATGATGGATTTAAATCCTTTAATACATTTTTCATAATAAACTCCCTTTCTTTTGAATCGATTAAAATTTAATTTTAAGTTAATAATGTAAATAACTTAGATATACTAAATAAAAGCTGTATTATATGTTAAAATATAATATGCTAATGTATAATATTATTTAGTCTACTAGTATTATAATACATTTTCGAAAAAAAAAACTAAATAGTAGAAATTATATACTAAATTTGAATAAATAGATAAAAAAGAGGAGGAAGTATGGATCAAAAATCATTAAGAGTCTTAGAGTACAATAAAATTATTGATTTATTAGCAACAAAAGCCTCATCTTCTTTAGGTTTAAAATATATTGAAGAACTAACACCAAAACCTGATTATAAAGAAGTAAAAGATATGTTAGAAGAAACTAGTGAAGCACAGGGAATTCTTATCAAAAGAGGCCATGTAAACTTAGGTGGTATACAAGATGTATCAGATAGTGTTAAGAGAGCTGAAATAGGTGCAGTATTAGATCCTGGAAGTTTATTAAAGATAAGTGATAATCTGAGAGCTGCTAGGAATCTAAAAAGAAGTTTGACTCCAGGAGAAGAGGAAGACTTTAATTATCCAATGATACAATCTTTATCAGATTCTTTATATGTATATAGAGATATAGAAGAAGAAATTAATAATGCAATAATTAGTGAAATTGAGATATCAGATAATGCGTCTCCTACTTTAAGGAGTATAAGAAGAGGAATATTGCAAAAAAATCAATCGATTAGAACTAAACTAAACTCAATAATATCATCGACTACATATCAAAAATATTTACAAGATGCAATTATTTCTGTTAGAGGGGATCGATTTGTTGTACCTGTAAAGGCTGAATATAGATCACAGGTTTCAGGTATAATACACGATCAAAGTTCATCTGGAGCTACATTATTTATTGAGCCAATGAGTATTGTTGAAATGAATAATGAACTGAGAAAGTTAAAATTAGATGAACAAGAAGAGATAGAAAGAATTTTAACAGAGCTAACAAAATTAGTAGGTGAAGTTGCAGGAGATATTTTATCTAATCAAGTTATACTTGGTAAGTTAGACTTTGCTTTTGCAAAGGGAAAATTATCTTTATCCATGAAGGCAATAGAACCAATATTAAATGAAGAAAAAAATATAAATATAAAAAATGGACGTCACCCATTGTTAGATGCAGATAAAGTTGTACCTAATAACATTTACTTAGGAGAAGACTTTGATACATTAGTTATAACAGGCCCTAATACAGGTGGTAAAACAGTTACAATAAAAACTATTGGACTATTTGCATTAATGACTCAAAGTGGCCTACACATACCTGCAGATTATGGAAGTAGTATGTGTGTATATGATAATGTTTTTGCTGATATTGGAGATGAGCAAAGTATAGAACAGAGTTTATCTACATTTTCATCACATATGACAAAAATAGTAGGAATATTAAATGAAGTAAACTCTGATTCTTTAGTAATATTTGATGAGCTTGGAGCTGGGACTGACCCTGTTGAAGGAGCTGCCCTTGCAATAGCCATATTAGAAGATGTGAATATGGCAGGAGCAAAATGTATTGCAACTACTCACTACAGTGAGCTTAAAAATTATGCACTGACAAAAGATAGAGTAGAAAATGCAGCTGTAGAATTTGATGTTAATACATTAAGTCCTACTTATAAGTTATTAATTGGAGTACCAGGTAAATCAAATGCCTTTGAAATATCAAGAAAGTTAGGACTTAGAGACTATATAATTGATAGGGCAAAAGAATTCATAAATACAGATAATATAGAGTTGGAAGATGTTCTTCAAAATGTGGAGAAAAATAGAATAAAAGCTGAAGAAGAAAGAGCAGAGGCAGAGCAACTTAAAAAAGAAATAGAATATGTTAAAGCTGAATATGATAGAAAACTTGAAAAATTAAATGTATCAAGAGAAAAAATGATGGAAAAAGCTAGATCAGAAGCTTTTAGTATAACAAGACAAGCGAAAGAAGAAGCAGATAATATTCTGAAAGAACTTAGAAATATGGAAATGGAAATGGCTTCTAAGGAGAAGAACAAGAAAATAGAGGCTTTAAGAAAAGAACTTGCAGACTCTATGGGTAACTTACAACCATCAGTAAAAAGTATGATAGTTCCGAAGGTTTCTAATAAAGAGATAAAGGATTTAAAATCAGGAGATGAAGTAAAGGTTATAACTTTAAATCAAGAGGGTACAGTAGTATCAGTTGATAAAAAGAAAAAAGAAGCTGTTGTACAAATGGGTATAATGAAAATGACACTTCCATTTAAAGCATTACAAATAGCACAGAAAGAGAAAAAATCAATAGTAACTAAATCAACAAGACAAATTATCAGCTCTAAGTCAGGTAGTGTTAAGAGTGAAGTTGACCTAAGAGGACTGAATTTAGAAGAAGCTATTGTTGAAGTAGATAAATATTTAGACGATGCTTGTGTTGCAGGGCTTGAAACTGTTACAATAATACACGGAGTTGGTACGGGAGTTCTAAAAAAAGGACTTCAAGATGTGCTTAAGAAAAATAAACATGTTAAATCTCAAAGACCTGGACAATATGGTGAAGGTGGAATGGGAGTAACTATTGTTGAAATAAGATAATGAATTAAGGAGATGGTATAATTGATGATAGTGTCAGCATGCTTAGTTGGAGTGAATTGTAAATACAATGGGGGGAATAATGATAATGACAAAGTGAAAGAATTTTTAAAAGATAAACAATATATCATTATTTGTCCAGAACAATTAGGAGGGCTAACTACACCAAGAAAACCATCTGAAATAAACCAAGCAGGCGGAAAAGAAGTTTTAATTGGAAATAGTAAGGTAATAAGTTGTGAAAATAAAGATGTAACAGAAAATTTTGTTAAGGGAGCAAAGGAAAGTTTGAATATTGCTAAAATATTCAATTGCAAGCAAGCTCTTCTTAAGGAAGGTAGCCCATCCTGTGGATGCAATTTAATATATGATGGAACTTTCACAGGTAAGAAAATTTCTGGCATGGGTGTAACAGCAGCTTTATTTAATGAAAATAATATAGAAGTTTTTAGTGAAAAAGAGTTATAATATATATTTGAAACTATAACAATATGAATAACTTGAAAAAATGTAAAATTTAATTTAACATAGAAGAATGATGATGTAGAGAGGAGAATATAATGCAAGATTTTAAAATAGCGATAGCGAACTGTCTTAAAGAGAAAATAGAAGACTTAACTTTAGAAGAAATAGTAGCACTAATTGAAGTGCCACCAAATAAAGAAATGGGGGATTATGCTTTTCCATGCTTCAAATTAGCAAAAGTATTTAGAAAAGCTCCTAATATGATAGCTGCTGAATTAGCAGAAACTATAGAAGCTAAGGGTGAAATATCAAAAGTGATGCCACTTGGTGGATATGTGAACTTCTTTGTAAACAAATCTCAATTAGCTGAGAGTGTAATAAAAGATGTTTTAACTAAAAAAGAAAATTACGGACATAGCGATTTAGGACAAGATAAAGCTGTAGTAATAGATTTCTCATCTCCTAATATAGCTAAGCCTTTCCATATAGGACATATAAGAACTACTGTTATAGGTAATGCTCTATACAAAATATATGACTCTCAAGGATATAATGTAATAAGAGTCAACCATTTAGGAGACTATGGAACTCAATTTGGTAAACTTATAGTTGCATTTAAACTTTGGGGAAACAAAGAAGCTGTAGAAGCTAATCCAATACCAGAGTTATTAAAACTATACATACAATTCCATGATGAAGCTGAAAAGAAACCAGAAATGGAAGATGAAGCTAGAGCTTGGTTTACAAAATTAGAAAATGGTGATGAAGAAGCGAAGTCATTATGGCAATGGTTCAGAGACGAAAGTTTAAAAGAATTTGCTAGAGTATATGATTTATTAGACATAGAGTTTGATTCTTATGCAGGAGAATCTTTCTACTCAGATAAGATGGACACTGTAATAGAGCAAATAAAAGAAAAAGGATTATTAAAGCAATCTCAAGGAACAAATATTGTTGATTTAGAAGAATATAATATGCCACCAGCTCTTATAACTAAAAATGATGGTTCAACATTATATATGACAAGAGATTTAGCAGCAGCATTATACAGAAAAGAAAATTATGATTTTGAAAAATGTATATATGTAGTTGGTTCTCAACAAGCTCTACATTTCCAACAGCTATTTAAAGTATTAGAGCTTATGGGATTTGAATGGTCAAAAGACTTAGTACATACTCCATTTGGTATGGTTGCTTTAGAAGAAGGAACAATGTCTACAAGAAAAGGTAGAGTAGTATTCTTAGAAGATGTTTTAAAACAAGCTATAGAAAAAACAAAAGAAACTGTTCTTTCTAAAAATCCAAATGCTAAAAATGTGGATGAAATAGCTAAACAAGTTGGGGTTGGAGCAGTAGTATTCCAAGAATTATCTAACAGTAGAATAAAAGATTACACATTCTCATGGTCAAGAACACTAAGCTTTGAAGGAGAAACAGGTCCTTACGTTCAATATACTCATGCTAGATGTTGTGCAGTTTTAAGAAAAGCTAACGAAGAAGTAACTGCAGATATAAATTATGAATTATTATCAGGTGGTGATGCTGCAGAAGTATTAAAAGTAATCGGATCATTTAATAAAGCAATAGTTTCTGCAATGAGAAGAAATGAGCCGCACATAGTTACAAGATTTGTACTAGATTTAGCTCAATCATTTAATAAATTCTATCATGACAACCCAATAATAGTTGAAGATTCAGAAATTAGAAAAGCAAGACTTGCTCTAGTTGCTGTAACAAGACAAACATTAGAAAATGGATTAGCAATATTAGGAATGCATGCACCAGAAAGAATGTAGAAAATGGCAGCTTTTTAGCTGCTATTTTTGTTTAAGAAAATTTTTACAAAAGTAACTGAATACAAGGTATTAATTTCGCTAAAAATACTAAGTAAAAGACTTATAAGGGAGTTAATTTATGAAAGAAAATTTAATAAGAAATTCTTATCTAAATTCTTTTAACATTAATGATGAGAAAAAAGGATTACAAGATTTAATCATTATTAATACTAAGTGTTTGATTGATGACAAAATTCAAAGATATGTGTACATAGATAATAATAGATTAAAAGATGAATTAAGATATTATAATTTCTATGGGACAAAACCAGATTATGATGATATACTAAACATTCTACTACCATTAATACTTGCAAATACTAATATTCAAAAGTCAGAGGATGAGGTAATAAGTTTAATCCAAAAGTATATTAAATACTTTAAAAAAGAGGAGCATTTATTTGAATATATTATAGGTGCGCTAATGTATAATGCATTGATACATTATATTTTGGAGGATAAAAATATAGAGTATGGACAATTACTGCAATTATTAAAGGAAAAAATTATAGGATTTTCCATTGAGTTAGAAAAGCTAAATATGATAAAATTTCAAATGGCTAGAATCAATGCGATACAATTAATTGATAATTATATAGATTTAAAAATAGACAATTATGAGGACGGAAAAATAATAAAAAATTTATTAAATGCTATATATGATGTTTATATAGAAGAAAAAGATGTAAGCAATATAGGAGTTTTAAGCATAAAAAAATCTATATTATCAATATTGGGCGAAGAAGCAAATCTAAATACGGACAATATAGATTTTCTTGAGCAAATGTCTCATTACATAATAAAACTAAGGAAATATGTAATTAACAAAAAAACTTATAATTTAAATTCAGATCCGAGAAATTTAATTAAATACAATGAAGGAGAAGTTGTCTCAGATGCCATATTAAATAAGATAAATATTGTATCAAAAGAATTAGAAGACAATATTCTTCATCTAAAGGTTAAATCCAAATCCGGTGAATATAATTTTAAATTTAAAAAAGCATAAAATTAACTATTTTGTTCTAAATAGCTAATAAATTCTTGTTCAGTAGTTTCAGTTAAAAAACATAATTCCTTTACTATATTATTTTTGAGATTAATAAACTCATCAAGTTTAGTGTTCTCCCCAGTAAATTCAAGAGCTTTTATTAATAATAATAAATCTCTTTTTGATAAATCATTTATAGATACTTGATCAATAGATTCCATAATAAATACATCCTTTCTAAATTGTTGAATTAAGCATAATTTTGAAATATTTACCTTACAATATTATTTTAACTTAAAAACCATATAAAAACATAGTATAAATTTAAAAAGGAGTGAAATATTTGAAAATATTATTGACTACGCTAAATTCTAAATTCATACATACGAATTTAGCAATAAGATACTTAAGAGAAAGTGTAAAAGATTTAGTTGATGTAGACATTAGAGAATATACAATTAATAACCAGTTAGATTATATTTTAAAAGATATATACAAGAATAATTATGATGCAGTATTCTTTTCAACATATATATGGAACATTTATGACATAGTAAAGCTATGTGATAACTTAAAAAAAGTTAAGCCAGAAATAATGATAGGACTAGGTGGTCCAGAAGTTACTTATGATAGTGAGAATGCTATGGAAAGATATGAATTTTTAGATTATATACTATGTGGCGAAGGTGAACTAGTATTTAGAGATTTAGTTCAATATTTTTTAGGTAACAAAAACTTAGAAGATGTAAAAGGGATTGTATATAGAAAAGACGGAAAAATCGTAGCAAATGAAGAAATGGAATTACTACAAAATCTAGATGAAATACCAAGTCCATATGAAAACTTAGATGTAAAGGAATATGAAAATAGAATAGTTTATTATGAAACATCTAGGGGGTGTCCATTTAACTGTCAATATTGTTTATCATCAGCTATAAAAGGGCTTAGATATTTTAGTACTGATAGGGTAAAAAGAGATTTAAAAAATCTTATAGATGCAAGAGTATCACAAATTAAATTTATAGATAGAACTTTTAATGCAAATAAAAAATTTGCTAAGGAAATAATGAATTTCTTAATGGAAAATGATAATGGATACACTACATACCATTTTGAAGTTACAGCTCATTTATTAGATGATGATATGCTAAACTTCCTAAAAAATTGTAAAGAAGGATTATTCCAGTTTGAAATAGGTGTTCAAAGTACTAATCAAAAAACTTTAGATGCGGTTGGAAGAAGAGATGATTTTGAAAAGTTGTCTTATGTTGTAAAAACTATAAAATCATTTAGAAATATACATCAACATTTAGATTTAATAGCAGGCCTTCCATATGAAGGATATGGAAGATTTGAACAGTCATTTAATGATGTATTTAATTTAGGTATAGAGCAATTGCAACTTGGGTTCTTAAAGATGATTAAAGGAACTGGAATGAGATATAGTGCGGAAAAATACGGATATAGATTTAAGGACTATGCGCCATACGAAGTTTTATTTAATGATTTTATAAGCTATGATGAAATGCTAAAGATTAAAGATATAGAAGAGATATTAGAAACGTATTATAATTCTAATAATTTCCCACTTTCTTTAGAATATATAATTAAAAATTACTATAGTGAAAGTCCATTTAAATTCTTTGAAGAATTTTCAACATATTTCGAAGATATGGGATATTTCCACATGGCACAAGGTAAAAATAAATTATATAAAATACTATTAGATTTCTACAGTGAAAAAATTAATGAAGAAAATGACTTATTTAGTGAAATAGTGAAATATGATTATTTATCTTTAGGAAAAATATCAACAGTTCCACCTATTTTCAACAAAATAGAAATAAGTAATTTTAAGAGTAGGTGTCATGATTTTCTACATAATGTGGATAATCTTAAAAAATACTTGCCAGAGTTTGCAGATACACCAACAAAATATATCTTAAAATATATTCATTTTGAACCATTTAAATATGATATCTTAAGATTAAAAGAAGATATTAGTGTTAAGTTAAAAAAAGAACAAACTGTAATACTATTTGACTATAATACTAATAAAGTATTTGATAAGTCAAAAACTTATACTGTAAAGATAGGAGAAGAATATGAAGTTTAAAATAGATAAATATTTACTTAGAAAAACCGAAGAACTTGCATTTATAACTGTAAGAAAAGATGGAGATTTTCATTTAGATGGCTATGAAATACCAAAAGACGGATTAAATGTACCTATAAAAAATGAGGTTCTTGTAAAAGGAATAAAAGAAAAAACAGCACAAGAAGGACTAAACTCAATGTCTATAGCAGATGCAATGATTTATATAATAGGTATTGACCCAGAGTTTAAATACAACGAAGAGTATAAAAAATTCTTAAGTGCGCTTGAGAAAAAAGTAAAATTTGAAGTAAGATCTTATGCTGGATATATGTCTAGAAAATATTTTGAACTTGGAGAATGTACAGATGCATTAATTTATATTAAAGCTCTAATTACATTATATCCGAATGATATTGAAGGACTGTATAATTACGCTATTGTATGTCAAGAAGTAGCGACATCTTACCAAAAAGATGGTGATGCAAAGGCAATGAATACATTTTTAATAGAAGCAGGAGAAAAACTTGAAAAGATAATTAATATGGATGAAAACTTTGCCCTAGCATATTACCATCTAGGATATCATTATTATAATCAAAGCCAATATATTAAAGCTAAGGTTATATGGGAAGAAGCTATGAGGCTAGAATTAGATGAAGATACAATAGCTGAAATACAAGAAAACTTAGGTAAGATGGATTATAAAGTACAATATGAAGAAGGATATTCTTTAGTATTCCAAGGGAAATTTGAAGAAGGACTTGAAAAATTATTGCCACTAGAAGAAGAATATAGTGATTGGTGGAATTTACTATTTATAATTGGTATAGCTTATAAAAATATGGGCGAAATGGATAAAGCAATGCTTTATTTTGAAAAAGTACTAATAATAAGACCGAAACAAGTAGATACTTTAGTTGAACTTGCATTATGTGAAGCTTCATCATTTAATATGGATAGAGCTATAGAACTATTAGAGCAAGCAGCTAAAATAAAAGAAGATCCAGAAATTCTTTGTAATTTAGGAATGGCATATTTAAATGCAGGAGACATTGATGATGCCATTTACTATATAGAAAGAGCTTATGAGTTAAATCCAGAAGATGAAATAACAATTGCATGCATGAGGGAATTAAATAATTACAGAGTTGATTAATTAAAAAAAGTATATTTTAAAAAAATTTATATTATCTTATATTAAAAGGCCATAGTTAGGTGTAAATCATCGTATACTATGGTTTTTTGAGTATAAGAAATATTTATGAAAAAGAAAAAGTTATTATTCTATAAAAGAAATTAAAAAAAGAATTATTATAAATACGATTTTTGAAATATAAATCGGTATACAATTCAAGTAATTTATTATATAATCTAATTAAAGTGACTAATAGAAAAAAATGGAAAATAAATTATAACAAATCTAATCTTATATTATTCTGACCTAAATTTCCATCGACAAAACAAATTCAAATAATTAAATTACAAGGAACGATCTTTTTAAAATTACATAAGAGCGGTAGACAGTTATGCGTTTAATGTTATATGAATATAGCAAATTGTGTCTATGCTTGTGAAAAAATTAATTTTTTTAAATTAATAGGACAATCTCCTAATAATTTTGTTTATAATATATTTTTAAAAATATATTGAATATATACTTAAGGCATCTTTTTGTGATTTCAAAATTAGGGTTAAAAAAATACAAAGAGGGGAAAAAGAATATGGAAAAAAAAGATATTAACGTTCTTGAGCAAATGCAAGATATGACAGTTGACTTAAACAGTAAGGTATTAATAGAAAAGGCTGAAAAAGATGGCGTTGAAACTATGTATAAAAGAAAATTAGGATACAAAGTTCAATGTGGTTTTGGTCTTCAAGGTGTATGTTGTAGAAACTGTGGTATGGGACCATGTAGAATAAGTGCAAAAACTCCAAGAGGACTTTGCGGAGCTGACCAACATACAATAGTTGGTAGAAACTTTGCTAGAATGGCTGCTGCAGGTACTGCTGCCCATTCAGACCATGCCAGAGATATAGCTCATACATTAGCATTAACTGCTCCTGGTGGGGATTATCAAGTAAAAGAACCTCAAAAATTAGTAGAATTCGCTAAATTCATGGATGTTGATCCTGAAGGTAAAGATATATATGAACTAGCTCATGAAGTAGCTGAAGTATGTTTAATGGAATTTGGTAAACCATTTGGTGTATCAAAGCTATTAAAGAGAGCTCCAAAAGTAAGACAAGAAATATGGCATAACCTAGGAATAGAGCCAAGAGCTATAGATAGAGAAATAGCTACAGTAATGCATTCAACTCATGTAGGATGTACAGCTGATTTAGATTCTCTAATACATATGTCATTGAGATGTTCTTTGGCAGATGGATGGGGAGGATCTATGATAGGTACAATGTTATCTGACATATTATTTGGAACTCCAAAACCAGTTCATACAGAAGCTAACTTAAATGTATTAGCAGGAAATAATGTAAATATAATATTACATGGACATGAGCCTACATTATCAGAGATGATAGTTGCAGCATCTGAATTACCAGAAATGCAAGAATTAGCTAAAGAAGTTGGAGCTGATGGAATAACTTTATCAGGTATATGCTGTACAGGTAATGAATTAACAATGAGACATGGTGTTAAAATAGCTGGTGATTTCCATCAACAAGAATTAGCTGTAATAACTGGTGCTGTTGAAGCTATGATAGTTGACGTACAATGTATATTCCCAGCAATGGCTGAGGTATCTACTCATTATCATACTAAATTTATAACTACATCTCCAAAAGCTAAAATAACTGGATCTACTTACATGGAATTCCATGAGGAAACAGCTATGGAAGATGCTAAAACAATAGTTAGAGAAGCTATATTAAACTTTAAAAATAGAGATGCTTCTAAGGTTTTAGTTCCAGATTTAAAATCAGAAGGTATGGTTGGATATGCTGAAGAAGCTATAGTAGGTCAATTAAATAATGTTGTTAATACTCAAATAGATGAAATGGATAGCATAAAACCATTAGTAGATGTATTAGCATCTGGTGTAATAAGAGGGGTTGTTGGTGTTGTTGGATGTAACAATGCTAGAACACCATCTAACTACAATCATTTAACTATAATAAAAGAGTTAATTAAAAATGATTTCTTAGTAGTAACTACAGGATGCGGTGCTTCTGCAGCTTGTAAGAATGGCTTAATGCTAAAAGAAAATGCTCCTAAGTATGCAGGAAAAAGTTTAGCAACTGTTTGTGAATTAGTTGATATACCACCAGTTATACATTTAGGATCTTGCGTTGATAACTCTCGTATACTGAATGTTTGTTCAATAGTTGCAAATGCTTGCGATATGGATATAAGTGATTTACCAGTTGCTGGTTGTGCTCCAGAATGGATGTCTGAAAAAGCTATAGCTATAGGTACTTATGTTGTTGGTTCAGGTATAGATACATTCTTAGGTGTAATGCCTCCAGTTACAGGATCAGATAGAGCAGTTGAATTATTATGTGGTGGATTAAAAGATCAAGTGGGAGCTTGTTTCTATGTAAATGAAAATCCAGTAGAATTAGCTAAGATGATAATGGATGATATAGAAGCTAAACGTCCAGCATTCGAAGCTTTATATCAAGAAAAAGTTTTAAATAAAAGATTAGCTGAAGTAGCAGCTGAATAATAAATTTTTTAGAATACTTAGTTAACAAAGGTTAGTTTATTGTTAATCAGATGTTAGCAATAAACTAACTGTATATTATTTATGTAAGAAAATTGGCTTTTTATTCAATTTTAAGACAATACACTAAGGACGGGAGATGAAGGAGAATATGAAAATAGCAATAACAGGAAAAGGTGGAGTAGGCAAAACAACTTTTTCCTCAATGATAGCAAGAATGTTTGCAGATGAAGGTTTTAGAGTTGTGGCTGTTGATGCAGACCCAGATGCCAATCTAGCCTTAGCATTAGGTTTTCCGAAGGATGTTTATGAATCAATTGTACCAATATCTGAAATGAAAAAACTAGTGTCAGAAAGAACTGCAACAAGCGAAGGTACATTTAATAAAATGTTCAAACTTAATCCAAAAGTAGATGATATTCCAGAAAAATATTGTAAAGAACATAACGGTGTAAGATTACTTACATTAGGAACTGTAGATACAGGAGGTTCAGGATGTGTTTGTCCAGAACATGTATTATTAAAAAGACTTTGCTCGCATCTAATATTACAAAATAAAGATGTAGTAGTAATGGATATGGAAGCAGGAATTGAACACTTAGGTAGAGGAACTGCACAAGGTGTAGATGCTTTTATAGTGGTAGTTGAACCAGGTGAAAGAAGTCTACAAACTTATAGAAAAGTTAAATCTTTAGGTAAAGATATAGGTATTAAACAAGTATTTGTTGTAGGCAACAAAATTAGAAATAAAGAAGATGAAGAATTTATAATGTCTAATA
>ERZ781272.790-NODE-790-length-16140-cov-4.470438_pt1 | contig 16140 bp, 21 predicted proteins | sample MGYA00375850_ERZ781272 | MGnify/ENA primary metagenome ERZ781272 (study PRJEB29790, sample SAMN06051246) | human gut metagenome | host: Homo sapiens | place: USA: Cincinnati, Ohio | collected 2013-06-21 | study: EMG produced TPA metagenomics assembly of the Gut...
GCCCCGCTGTCGAGGGCGTTTAAAAGCTCCGAGTATTCGAGGAACATCGCTTCCTTGTCCTCACGGCTCGCCACGGCATAATTGATGTCCTCAAACTGGAACGTCTTTGCATACTTGTTCCTGCCGACAAGGAAAATGCCGTCCTCCCACATGGTCTTTAACGGGATGACCGCCTGCACCGATTTCGGCACGGCGAATTTCTCCCTGTCCTGCTTGAACAGGTTCCTGAGCGTCTTAATCATAGCCTGCCTCCTTACGCTTTCTCGATTTTCTATCCTGTTTTCTCATTTTCTCACTCTGTTTTCTTGTTTTTTCTGCCTGTTTTCTCCGTTTCCGTGCCGCCTTACGCCTTTTTGCCCTGCATTTTTTCCTCTTACGCTTTTCTGGCACGGCGGGCGTTCCCTTTTCGTGGGCTTCAATGGCGTTTTTCATTGCTTCGTAATAGAGATTCTCTGGCACAAACAGCACCCTCTTTGGCATCAGAAACTCCGATTTTATCCACGCCCACACGAACTGCTCTGCGGTCATGCCGTTGTACCTCACAAATCCCATCACCGCAAAGGGCGAAGCACCCAGAACGCACATCCAGCTCACGGTTTCCGTCCCGAACCTGCCACGGAGCAGGAAAAACAAGCCCACCGCCACGCCGCAGGCAAGGACGGAAAACAGGAACTGCCGCATGGACAGCCCGAAAAACATACTCTCCGTGTAATTGCGGATTTCCTTATTTATCTTTACTTCCAAATCATAAACACCTCCTTTGGGACATAAAAAAACCGCCACTCTGCAATAAGTGACGATTCCTTTTCAAAATATTTCGTTGCTAATGGATAAGCCAACTGTAATCCTTACGGCAGTCAAGGATATACTCCACATATACCGTGCTGTCTTGGATTTGGTAAAGGACAAGATACCATTTTTCAATAAACATTTTATGATATTTATTGGGTGTGATATACATTTCCTCAAAAAACGGAAAACGCTGCGGCATCTGGGACAATGAACGCATTGCGGTCATGATTTCTTTCTTTTTTGCCGCCGCTGCTTCTTTGTTGACCTGTGCCATAAAGCGGATATGCGTCCCCAACATTCTTTTTGCCCTGTCGGAAACAATTACTTTATACTTTTTGTTTTCTGCCATACGCTATACCTCTGCAATCACATCATCAAGATATGCATCCAGTTCATCAAGCGTACAGCCATTCCTTCCTGCAATCCTGTCTTCCTCAACGGCAAGAAGCTCTTCTCGCAGCTTCAGCATTTTTTCCCGTCTGTTAAAAGTTTCAATGTCCATAACCACCAAATCCCCCTCGCCATTCTTGGTAAGGAAAACCGGCTCTGCGGTCTTTCTGCACTGCTCGGCAATCTCATTGTAATTCTGTCTGATTGCTGCTGATGGGCGAATATTCATAACGGCACCTCCTTGAATCAACGGTAGTAATATTCTACCCATATTATAATCTTTTCATGCAATGAAGTCAATACGAGCATAGCATTTTCACCGCCTACCGTTCCCTTTCCTGTTTCTGGCGGGTCGGGGTCTGCTTCTGCCGTTCCCTCTGGGGAAGCAGGAACAGCTCGCCGTTATTTTCACTTATGCGTGTGGGATAGCCTAATACCTTTAAGGCTTTCTGCAAATCTGCCACGCAGCCCCTTTCTGGCTTGCAGACGCCGATTGCCAGATACATCTGCAAATCCCCATACCATTTCTCGTTTTCAAAATTATCTGCCCGAAAGAACATATCCTCTCTGATTTGCTCCAGCGGCGTTTCAAATATCCTGCGGTATTCCACTTCAAAATCGTACAAAACAGCACCTCCTATCGCTCCATGCCAGATTTTTTCTTGGGCGGCTTCTTCCGTGACGGGTAGGGGATAAATTCTTCCTCCCCGACGATGATGCTGAACTCCGCCCGAAGCATCGGGTGTGTTTCCTGCTTCTGGTACTGGCGGATAAGCTCAATGGCACTTTCCCTTGTGGCTGTGCTTGCCTGCTGTATCCCGTCCTTAAAAATATAAACCCGTTCCATCCGCATCCTCCTTTACAAGCCCATCATCTCACGCACGACACGGTCTGCCATCTTGACCGCACCAACGAGGACAAGCATATTGAATACCAGCTCCCCGATATAGCCCCATACCATCGTGACCGCAGCCGCATCGGGGTTGACGGCGGGCGGGGACGCCGCAAACACCGAAAAAATGATGCAGGCAAGCACGATAATCGCACCCTCAAGGCACACCGCACAATAGCTCTTGATAAAACTCCTGCCCACATTCTGGCTTGGCTCTCCCGCAAAGGACGACAGCGGTACGGGAGCGATGGCGGTGTATAAATATAATTTAAAAAATCTGCCGTACACCGACATTATCATAATGAACGACAGCACCGTGATGAACAGTCCGCCGATGAGCGTCACCGCCCACAAAGGGATGCTCTCGAAAAAGCCGCAGTCCTCCACGGCTGTCACAATCTCTGTCGGCAGCACCGTTTTTTGTGCCGCCCCGAAGCCTGCGGCTTTCATAATCGTAGAAATCACGCCCTGCACTATCTTAAACAGTGCCATCATCAGCTCCAAGCCGTAAGTCACCGCCCCTTTGGCAAGGGCGAAGCGGATAAACAGCTTTACAGCATGTTCGGGCTTCTTGACCTGTGCGAAGTCGCCGCAGGTACGCATCACGCCCACGACAAAGAACAGCACGAGCAGGGCAAGCCCTACCGCCTGCAGCGCACCGTGGATGTCCACGATGACTTTCCATATCGCACCGCCTTTGAAATTCTCTGGGGACTGGGTGATGAGCTGCCATATCTCGGCTAACTTCTCATTCCAAGTGTTGAGGGCGTTCTCCAAGTTCTGGACTACCCAGTTGTCTGACATTCGACCACCTCCGTTCTTAAAATTGGATAACGGGGAAGTTCCGCAGGGCGGATCAGCCCCGTTATCCCGTCTTATATCAGCCTGTTATTTCTGTCTGCTGTCTTTTCCCACGCATTAGCCTGTGATGAGCGTCAGAATCTCCTTTGCAAAGGTAATCACAACGCCGCCTGCAAGGGTCAGGAATCCGTTCGCCCTCTGGGACGGGTCGTGGGATTTCAGCGACAAGCCCACCTGCACGATGCCGAAGCCGAGCATAATCATACCGACCGCTTTTATCAGCCCGAAGATGAAATTGGAAAGGTTGTTGACCACGGCAATCGGGTCGTTGGCGGCAAAGGCGGTCGTCGTGCCGAAAACCATGCAGCATACCAAAGCGACATACACGGCAAACGCCTTTCTTCCTTTTCTGCCCATCGGCAGTTTCTGGGTTGCTTTGTTCTCGTTCTTCTTAAAAAGTTTCATAGGGTAAATCCTCCTTATAAATTGAATATTTCTTCCAAGTCCTCATCGGACAGAAGCTCATAGGAAGTGCTGACGGCTTCTGGCGTAACAGCGTCCTTTGGAATGTCGCCGCCAAACACAAGGGTTGCGACAGCCTGCGTAGGTTCGCCGTGAAGATAAGGCGGTTTTCCTCCGTCCGCTGTCAGTTTCACATTCGGGTGTTTCAGAATATCATACTTAAAATCCATCACGGGACGTTCCCCACGCACAAAAAGAAGTGCGTAGCGGTTGTCGAGCATACGCACCTCGTCTGGGGTTAAAAGCTCACGCCCCGAAATCTGGTAGTTGGTGGAATAGTTGCCGCTCCGCCCAGAGCTTTTCCCGTAGGTGTTCGTGTCTATCGTGGACTTGCCGAGCAGCTCGCTCACAAACTTGTGCGTACTCTGCTCATTGCCGCCTAGATAGAGGAACTCATCGGCATTGCCGACGATGCTTTCCCATTGTTTCTCAAACAGGGCTTTAAGCTGTGCCAGATTTTGCAGGATAATCGAAACGGACACGCCCCTTGACCTCATGACCGACAGTATCTTGTCAAAGTCATCGGGCAAACTGACGTTCGCAAATTCGTCCATAATAAACTGACAGTGGACGGGCAGGCTTCCGCCGTACTTATGGTCTGCAAGGTAAAATAACTGTTGGAATAGCTGCGTGTATAATAGTGACACAAGGAAATTGAAACTGGTGTCGTTGTCTGGTATCAGTGCGAACAGTGCCACTTTCTTCTCGCCCAACGACGGCAAATCAAGCTCGTCCGTGGCGGTTAAGGATGCAAGGCTTTCCAGATTGAACTTCTCAAGCCGTGCGGCTAGGGTTATCTGGATGCTCTTTAAGGTCTTGGCACTCCCGCTGTGGTAATCTCGGTAGTATTTCAAAGCGATATGCTCTGGGTCTGCCATCTCCAAACGGTCAAACAGTTCGTCCAGAGGGCTTACATAGCTGTCGTCATCCTCCCTTACCTCGCCCGCCCTTAAAAGCTCCATCACCATCGGGAAATTCTGCTCGTCTGGCGGCGCTTCGTATTTCAGATAAAACACGAGGGACAGAAGCAGCATACTCGCCGCCGTGTCCCAGAACGGGTCTTGCGACTGTGAGCCTTTCGGCGTGGTCGCCTTAAATAAATTTGTTACCAGCCTCTGCACGTCGTTATCATTCCGAAGATAGACAAATGGGTTATAGCAATGGCTTTTGTGCATATTGATAAGGTCGAGGACACGCACCTCATAGCCTTTCTTCTCAAGCAAGCCGCCCGTGTCACGGACAATCTCGCCTTTCGGGTCTAAGATTACCATTGACGTGTTGCACTGCATGACATTGGGTTTACAAAAAAATCTGGTCTTTCCCGCACCAGAGCCGCCCACCACGAGGATATTCAAGTTCCTGCGGTGCTTTTTCCCGTCCAGCCCGATGCGGACATTCTGGGTCAGCAGCTTGTTCTCCGATGCGTCCTTATCTCGGTACTTTTTATTCAAAGTGCCTGTGTTGCCCCATTTTGCAGAGCCGTGTTCCTCCCCCTTGCGGTAGTTCCTGCGTGTGGAGAAATAAACGCCGATTCCCATGCCGTAGGCAGACAGAAAAATAAGGACAACTCTGGGAGTGTCCTTACATACCGTTATGGAAAACGGGTTCTCGACTGCCACGGATAAATTAGCGATTATCTCCACGATGCCGCCGCTGACATAAGGAGTTGTCAGCAGGGCAAGCCATATAACAGGGATGATGCCGCAGAAAGAGAGGATTAGGCTCGTCTTATAGCCGTCACCGTTCTTCATGGCATCTGCATGGGGCGACCTTTACTTTCTTGGTCGGGGCGTATGCCACCCTGCTTATCAGCTCGTCAACAGGCTCGGTGGGGCGTTCCTCCTGTATCTGCTGTGTCCGCAGGGTATTGAGGGCGTTGAGGACAATATTTTTATCATATTTGTCCAATGCCAGATGGTAGCGTTCTTCTTTCATGGGTTGTACCTCCGATTAGCGTTCCTGCCCTTTGGATTTGGGCGGCTTGTTCTTCTCAAGGCTCTTGTACATATCCGACTGGATTTCTCCGAGGACGTCACGCATCTTCCCAAGCTCGCCCTTTAATCCCTGCTCGTCCATCTCCTCATACTCTTTCGGGAGATTGTCGAAACGGAATCCCTTTGTGTCCACGCCGTAGCGGGAGCTTACCATATAGGCGACGCAGAATGACTTGAACTCGGAGCTGTCACGGCTCTCCTTATGCTTGCAGTCAAAGACCGCCGCCGACACTTCCTTTGCCATGCTGACAAAGAGCTGTTCCTCAGAAAGCCCCGTGCGGATGAAGATGGTCTGCTGTGAGCTGTCGTAGAACGCAGGCAGCTCAAGGTCATCGACTGGCACAAAGGAAACGGGGCTTGCGTCAATCATCGCCGACACAAGCTCCCGCATGGTTTTCTGTTCCTGCGGCTGCTGCCTGTCCTTTGCCGAGGTCTGGGAAATATCGTAAACTACTTTTGCATTGTAGCCGACCGCCGTTGAGCCGTCCTCCCTCTGGTATTCTTTCCCCGGCTCAAGGATAGTGATTTTCTTTGCGTCCTTATCCACATAGACATGGCTCTGTTTCCAGCTCCCATAATCTTTTAACTGTGTCGCTTCGGGCATCTGTGCCGACACCAAGATTGCGTTGTTGACGGAGTAGCGGTCAAAATGCCCCTGCACGTCGAGGTATCTCTGGAACGCCCCGCCGTCCGCCGCAATCTCGGCACAAGTGTTGTCTATCAACTCATAGGCTTCCCTCCGCTGCTCCTGCTTGGCGGCAGCCCATTCCTCCTTGTTGAAGGCTCTGCCGCCCCCGCTGAATACGTCATAAATGCTCATGCTTATCTCGCTCCTTTCGATTTTGGTTTCCGTTTCCGCTTCTGGGGCTGTTTATGCTCCGTCTTTCCTGCGGGCGGTTTCTTCGTGGGAGATTTCTCTTTCGCAGGGGTCGGGGAAACGTCCGATTCCTGCCCCTTACGGCTCTCCTTGATTTTCCGCAGTTCCTCTCTGACCGACAGCTTCTCTGCCTTAGTCATAATAGCCCCCTCTGCGGGCTTCTTTGGCTGCTCTGAGGTAGGCTCGGACAGAGGGGATTTTTCTGTCTTTGCCAATGAGGGGTTTGGGGCATTTTCCTCTTTCTGTATGGGCTTGCCCATCAAAGCGTCCATGAGCCTGTCTTTCTCCGCCTTATCCTGCACCCCGATGTCTGGCTCTGGCTGACCGTCCTTTACTTCTGCTTCTTTTGTTGCATCTTTCGTCTTGGTCTTTGCCCCTTTGGATTTCTCCGCTTCGGTCACGATAGAAGCGGTGTCCACCGAAGCAAGGCTGAACCGCTCCACGATGCGGCTGATTTTTGATGCGTCCTCTGCACGGGCTATCACGTCCACCTCCGCATTGGGGTCTTTGTTCTTACGGTCTGCCAGTACGCAGTAAAGCACGCCGTATTTCTTTGCTTCCTGCGTGAACTTTTTCAAATCGCCGCTCTTGACGGTAAAGACTTTCAGCTCCTTGCCAGAGCGGAGCATACTTGTGAGCCTTGCCTTTCCCTTTGTTTTCTGTTCCTCTTTTAAAATGGAGTAGAGCAGGATAGCGATATTCTTCGCACCCGCCCCCGTGATTCTGGCTGCGACCTCAAATCCCTCCAAGCTCATCCTTACGATTTGCTCTGCCGCTTCGCCGCCTGTGTTCATGCTTCACCAGCTCCTTTCCTTGCTGTTCTTTTTCGTCTGCCCGTATAGCTGCTAATTTCTCTTTGAGGGCGTCGCTGCGGGCTTCGATTCCCTCGCACAATCTGACCTCCTTTCGGATGGTTTTCATCCTCCCTGTGATTTCCGACAGCCGAGCCTTGACCGCTTCTTTTTCTCCGCCGACTGCTTTGCGGCTCTGGGAGTAAAGCCCCTTACGCTGTTCGGTCAGCTCCTTCATCTCGTTTTCAAGAGAATTTTTATATGACAAAAGCTGCTCCAACCTGTCTATATGGTTATGGCAGAGCAGCCTTGTTTCATTTGTGATGGCGTCCATCTTCATCAAGTCGTCTTTCAGAAGATAATGAAGCCGTGCGTAATTCTGCTGTTTCTTCTTTGGCAGGATGCCGAGCTTGTAACAGTAGTGCAGATACAGCCCACGCAAGCCGCCAATTTTCTTTGCGTCTTTCAGAGAGCCACGGACACGGTAGACCTTGACCTGCGACTGTGGCTTGGAAAAGCTCTGGAACTTCACTGCATAGGAATTTTCCCGTATGCGTTCCGTAATCCTCTCGTTGGTGTAATCGTCGCCGAGCTGATAGAGCCGCTTCGGTCTTTGCCATCCTTTTCCGATAATCGTCCAGTATTTGCGGTTGGGGTCAAAGTTAATGCGGTATCCCATTTCCGACAACTGGCGGTCGAAGTCTTTCAGCGTAAACGATTTTGAGATTGCTTCGTCCACCGCCTGCCGTGCCACGGTGTCCCTTGTAGGCAGACCGTTCTTCTCGGCTTGGTATAGGGCATAGGGCTTCTTCCTGCCGCTTGGGTGTTCGATGACCGACAGGGAATACTCACGGCACAATTCGTCTGACCGCTGGCGGAGCAGCCGCAGGTTTTTCTTATTATCGTGATAGTGTGTTCCGTCCAAATACGAAACGGAGTTGACGACAAAATGGTTATGCAGGCACTCCGTATTGAGGTGGGTCGCAACAACGACTTGGAATCGGTCGCCCCACATCTTCTCGGCTAACTTCACGCCGACCTCATGTGCCTGCTCTGGCGTGACCTCGCCCGCCTTGAAGCTCTGGAATCCGTGGTAGCAGACGATTTTGCTTTCATCGTTCCACTGACGCTGGGCTATCACCATCTCGTCCCTCGCCGTTTCGGGGTCGCAGTTTACGCCCGTGACAAAAAACTGCTTCTCGGTCTTGTCGCCGTTGGTGGCATACTTCATCACATCATTCATCGCCTGCAAGTCCGCATCCGTGTATCTGGGGTTGGCGGTCTTTTCTGGGTTCTCGGCGTAGTCGATGGGATGGTCGAGCCTGCCTTTCACGTCCCAGATTTCGCAGACCGCCATCAGCCCGACATCTTCCTCGGAACAAGGTAGCTCCTGCCCACGTCCAGTCGGAAGTCCCGCCAACGCTTGGCTTCGTCATAGAGCATCGGCGTGTCCACGAAGTTAAGGGCGTTCGCCTTTGCCGCAAGCTGGTTGATGCGGTTGCCGATAGCCGACAGCTCCCGCATGATTTTATAAAACTCTGGGTCTGGCTTCTCGCATAGGCGGTAGCCCATGACCATCGACTGGAGCAGGGCTTGTCTGGAACGCCCCGCCCTCTTAGCAAGGGAGCAGAGGTATTCAGCTTCTTCCTCGGTCAGTCGGAAAAGCACCTGCACGTTTCGTTTCCTCATTCACTTCCTCCTCTCTGTCTGAGAGCCTGTTAATCTGCAGCACGCACATACACGCCACGCCGACCATGCCGCCGAGCGTCGTGCCGACGGCAAACGATAAAAACTCACTCATTCTTGGATTCCTTTCTGTAACCGCCGTGCCGCTTATGGCAGGGCGGCATACTTTGGCGTTATTCTTTTTACGGGGTATTAGGGGCTGTGACCCCTAACAAGCGAATTTTGTTTCCATCGGCAGATGGATAACCAAATTCAGTGCTTGGTAAGACGTGTCTTTAACATCCGTCCTCATACATACATTCTCTGCACACGGGGCAGAAGTACGGACAGTCTGGACAGCATACGCCCTCCACATCCTCCTTCTCCGCCGCATTTTCTTCCCCGCCGTTCTCACTTTCGTCCTTAATATCCGCTTTGCCGCAGACAAAATCCTTATCGGAAAACTGGATAAGGTCGGTGTCAAACAGGATAATTTTTAATTTTTCCGCCGCCTGTTCGGGGCTGTCGGCATATATGGAAACGGTCTTTTCAAAGTGACCTGTGAGCGTTACATCATACTGTTTCAATGGCAGATTCCTCTCTTTCTTCGTCATTTTTTCTTTGATTTCTGGCTCTAAAAATCATCGGACAATCAACGTGCATCACCCCTTTCACGGCTTTGTTTCCGCCTTGCAATCCCCAGATAGGACATTAAAAAATCGTTGAAGTCCTTGCCAACTGGCGGCGGTTCGTCAACGATTCGGTAATCTTTCTGCAATAATTCTTTCAAGGCTGCGGTGCATAAACGACCTGCCTTGTCCTTATCCAGATGCAGATAGATGGTCTTGATTTCTGGGTTTGCTTTCAAAAAAGTCGTGAGGGCAATGGGGATTTTGCTGTCTTTTATCTCTTTCTTTGGCTGGTACACGCCCGATAAGGAGAGCAGATTCTCCGCTTTGTAATCCTTTCCCTCACATTTTAAATAGGTGGCATAGGATAGTAAATCAATAGCGGCTTCAAATAAATGCACGGTGTCTGTCGGCTCTCCTGCCAGAAGTCGGAACGAATACCGCTTGTCGCTGCCCGATGCGTCACGCTTGAAGTTCCCCACCGTGCCACGGCAGGCGGCGTACTTGGGCGTTCCGCTTTCATCCTTTCCGATAAAAACGGCGTTGTGGTAGTCGGCACTCTCGAAGATAATCCCCTCAGAGATGCACTCTTGTATAAGGGAATAATCAATGCCACGCCCGAAAAGATACTCCGTCACCCTGCCGCAGTCCTTATTCTTTGGCGGCAGGAGCAGCACTTTCGGCTCGTCTTTTTTCACGGCAGGGGGCGGCGGTTTCCAGTCCGCCATCGTCTGTCCCGTGAGGATTTCCACGGCTTCCATGAATCCGTATTCCTTAACTTTCATCAGATAGTCAAGGGCGGAATAGCCGCCAAATCCCCTCGACCACCAGTACCATTTGCCGTTGGAAATCTTTAGGCTGTCATGCTCGGCGGTGCAGTACACGTTCGTTGTGCCTTTGACTTTGACAAGGTTGCTCGGCTCATAAGTGCGGAGATAGGAGAGTAGGTCTATCTGCCTTATCTGCTCAAGCACGTCTGGGTCAATCTGCACATAGGGTCTGTTACTTCTCATCCAAACAAACTCACCTCTCTTTCCCAGACAAAATCTTTTCCGTCTTAACCATATAGGATTTAAAATCTGCGATAGTCTGGCGCAGTTCATCCATGCGGGAATCCTCCCGTCCAAGCCATTCCTCATAAACATCCTGCAAAAGATTCGGGGATTTCATAAGGGCTTTTGCCGCCTGCGGGGAATAATCCGCATTGGAAAAACAATCGGCAATCTCATTTTTCATGGCAATCTGATATGCGGCATCGTAAATTTCCTGCGGCGTTTTTGCCTGCATTTCTTCCCGAAAAGAGAAAAGCTCCCGCTGTACCTTGTCGGTCAGCCTTTGGTTAAGAGACTGTCTGTACTCTTGGTAATTCAATCACACACCTCCTTGAAAATAAAATAAGCCGAGGGATTTTCGTTGTGAAAACCTCTCGGCTATGTAACCCAACCTTTATTCAGATACAATATCTTTGGCAATCTTCAAATTCATAAATTGTTCTTTTGCTCTTTTTGCTTCATCAAATTTTCTATCCCATTTTTGGCGTATTTTTGATTTTTGTAAAACTTCCCTAACTGTATAGTCATCAAAATACTTGATTTTTTTAGAGGAATAATATTTTTTACAATAGTGTTCGTAGAGTGAAATCACTGCATCTTTAAATTCATCTGGCTCAATTTCTGGCTCGATTTTATTTAGCAATCTCTCTAAATCACTTGATAAATAATGCAAATCAGGAGGATAATCGTAATAAATAATTTCTCCCTCATGTTCAAATGGAACAGGTTTTACTTCTATATCATTTTCTTTTAAAGTATATTCAAAATATGAGAACAGTATATCGGCACTTACATAAGTGTCATTATAGGAACTGACTTCTTTATAAGCGGACAAAAGTGATGTCAGTTTTTTCACTTCATTCTTACTCATATATCTAACACTATACTCTTTAGAAATCTCACATAATAATTTGTAATTCTGCCGAGTATAAGCTTCTTCCAATAAACGGATTATCGGATGGATAACAGCCATTTTCAAATTATTTCGATTACCTTTATGATAATAAACTGCCGAAATTGCTAATGAAATTATTCCAGACAACACTACTGTTATAAGTGTAAAGCAATTAGCATACCAATTATCACAAAACCATTTTATAAAATCCATATAATGTACCTCATATTCTTTTATCGTTTTGTCAGAATAATAACATAAAAATCTTTGGTTTTCTATAATAAAAGCCAAAATCAACATTCACTAAAATTCTATACTATCTTAAATAAAAACTCTATAACACTTAGCGCATTAAGAATTTGAACACATTCAAATCTTTCAATACCCCTCGTACATTTTCCGTGTAAAAGCCAATTTCGGTTAATAAAAGGCGGCTCTTTTTTACTTTCAAATGTGTACATTCCGTCAACAAACACTCTATTCAAATACTCAATCAAAGATGGATACATATTTAAAAACAAAAACCTCTTTGTAAAAAATGAATTTGTCCTTAAAAATTCTTGGTTTAAATGCTGCTCAAAACCTTTCTCTGAATATTTTTTTGAATTTGATGCTCTGCGTGGATAATTCATATAATCATTTATCCTCGATTCTAATAACGCAACCAAATACATTGCAGTCGTCATATAATCTCCTTTATCATATGCCTCAATGCCTTTTTTATAATAAAGGTGACTATGGGGTTCTCCATAATATAACAATAAATTATTTCTGATAGCATTTAGCGTATGACCGTTATCTGCATCAAAATATTCTACAATTTCTTTCTCTTTTCCTTGAACAATAAGCCGATACCACTCTTTGATTTTTCTTGGATTAGAATGCTCTGATATAACCCAGCCTGCTTTACCAACTGTTTTACAAATATCAATTTCTTCTCCATATTTATCCAGAAAATCCTCATGCGATAGATTTTCGCTTTCTTTTGCTTCCTCAATATATGCCACTGTTTTTTCTGATAATGGAAAGATTGTTAAATTCGGCATTGAATCAAGAACTGGTTTCATCTGCGGAAATATACTATCAAATTGATAATTATTAGCAAATTCATTTGTAATTTTTTGTATTTTATCCAACATCTGTTTATATTTTTCATTTATATTCTGCTCGCTCATTTTTACACCTCTTTATTATATTTTTATTTATAGCCTGACTTTTGAATAATTATATGTATAATTTTCAACAGGAAGCCGCTTTGACAACTTCTGTAACAATATCATCAATATTACGATTATCTGTTTTTATCCTTAAAGCATCTGGAAAATTATTATCTAAAAAGGTTACATTATTTGCTAACCAATCCAAAGCAATATCTTTCATTCTGCTCTTATCACTTTTCACACGTGCTTTTATTGTTTCATTATCAGCCGTAAGGATAATATGTAAAATATCTTTATTTCCCTTTTTCAAACGGTCAAAAAGTTCTTTTTTACACTCTTGCATTGTTAAAGCCATATCGACAATTAAATATTTTTCACTATTTTTTGATTTTTCTTCAATTAACTCTCGAAATTCTTGTATAAAACGCATATTGTTTTGGGGTAGAGTACCGCCAATATGTGGGAAACTATTATTTGCTTTGGCTTCCTCTACCAGACGTTTTAATGATTCTTCGCTATAATAATCCGACTCCAATAATTCAGCTTTATTGTCTGAAAATCTTTCTTTTAACCTTTTAGCTACCGCTGTTTTTCCAACACCATAAGTTCCGTCAATCCAAATAATCATATAATTTAACCTCCATTTACAAATTAGCAATAAAAAACACATTCTAAAAATAAGATGTAGATTACCACTTTTAAGGCATTATCTTTAGTATTTTTTAGAATGTGTGTTCTTTCGTATTTTCGTTCAGAATAAACTATTTCCCGAAATTTGTCAACAATATTTTGCGATTTCTTAATAAAAAAATCAAGATATAGTGTTTAATGTCTATCCGAACTATGTAAAAGACGGCATCAGCACTCACGCCGACACCGCCTTTCCCTCGGTCAGTCCGTCATAAAATCCCTGCCTTTTTCAGATACCCCACGCTGTCATAGCAGCCACGGAAGTAGACCGACTGCATCTCCATGTCCGTAAGTTTGTTCCTAAGCTCCATCACTTTAATCAGTGCGGCACATTCTTCCTCGGTCAGTTCCGCCGCTGTTTCCGTGTCAAACACGCCTAAGACTTTCGGATATTTCTCATACAAGCCCTCAATCTCGGCTCGCACGGCACGGTATTCTTCGTTTTCTCTGGACAGCTTTGCGATGACAGAGCCGAGGTATTCATTAAAAACATTGCTGTGGGCATCTACAAAGGTTTCAAATCTGAACGCATCAGACATTCTTCCTCACCTCCGATTTTTCCTTATCGTCCTTATTATAATACCCCAAAATCAGCAGTACAAATGTGCAAACGGGATTTAACGCTCCCTGTCCGTGCATTTTTTCTCTGGCTGCCCGTCGTTCTGCTCTGGCTCATCGTCAATAACAGTCTTGTCTTTTTCATTCAGATTCAGTTCGATATTGAGTGCATTCAGCCGTTCCGTCTTTTCTTTCAGCTCCTTTTCAAAGGCAAACGGCTTTTTCACTTCTTCTTTTGCGGTTTCAAGCTGTGCGGTGGTTTCCTCCTTTCTCGTCTTGGCAGCTTCCAGTCTGGCGGGGATTTTGGCAATCTCATTCTCGATTCGGGTCAGATTGCCGAGGGCATCCGTTCCTAAATCTACTTTATATTTCCTCATTCCGCAAAGGTTCAGACAATAGTGTGCATTGACCGTATCATAGAAAACCTCCATCTGAAAGCCACGGTAGCTGCCGATTTGTATCGGCTGTGACAGCGAGTTTTCCTTGCAGATGGCAAGCAGCATCCCGCCTGCGTCCGCTTTTTCTTTGTAGGTCACGCCGTTTAAAGTCATCGGGCAGAACTTGTCCTCGCCCTGCGGCATATGCTGGCTTGCAATTCCCGCATCATTCCCGTAGCCTATAATGCGTTCCTCATACTCCTTAATCTCCTGCGGGTAGTGCTTCAGTATCCTGTCCTCAAGGTCGTAATGCTCGGAAAGGTAGCTCTGCTTCAAGACTTTCAGCTTCGCCACCTGCATGTCCAAATCCATTTTTTCCTTGAAACGCTCGTCGCCCGTGGCAAGCATTTTTACCTCCGCAAAGGAGAGGGCGACCTCGTCCACGTCCTCGGCAGAACGCACGGGGCTTTTGCTCGTCATTATCTGGGAGATGAACTTCTGCTTTCCCTCCACGAGCTGATAGAGGTACGCATCAAAAGTTTGTTCCGTCACATAGCGGTAAACTTCCACTTCGGGAAACATATTTCCCTGACGTTCCAGACGACCTTGGCGTTGTTCCAAGCACGAGGGTTTCCACGGACAGTCGAGATTATGGATGGCAATTAATCTGTCCTGCACGTTTGTACCCGCACCCATCTTCTGGGTAGAGCCAAACAATATACGCACTTCGCCACTCCTTACCTTTGCGAACAGCTCCTTTTTCTGTGCGTCGGTATTCGCTTCATGGATGAAACGCACCTGCTCCGCAGGGATGCCACGCCGTATCAATTTTTCCCTCATGTCGTCGTAGACGTTGAACATGCCGTCATTTTTCGGTGTGCTGAGGTCGCAGAACAATAATTGCGCCGCCTTTGTGTCGGCGTGTTCCTCCCAGATGCGGTACATATTTTCCACGCAGGCGTTGACTTTGCTGTTCAGGTCGTCTGGCAGCATCGGGTCAATCAGCCTCTGGTCTAGGGCAAGCTGCCGCCCGTCGTTTGTCACTTTGAGCATATTGTCAAATTGTGGTTTTACTAACCTTGCACGGATTTTCTCTGCCCGCTTCGCAAGCCCCGCCACCATTTCCGTCTGGATTTGGCTCGGCTTTGTCTTGATGTTGTGGTAATTGACCTTTGGCACGGGCAATTTTAACATATCGGCGGTCTGGATGTCCGCAACCTCACGGAACATCTGCATCAGCTCTGGCAGGTTGTAGAACTTCGCAAACCTCGTCTTGGCTCGGTAATTCGTCCCCTCTGGGGAGAGTTCCAGAGCTGTGACCGTTTCGCCGAACGTGGAAGCCCAACTGTCAAAATGCTGCAATCCATTCCTTGCGAGGGTGTCATACTGCAAGTACCTCTGCACGGAATACATCTCGACCATCGAGTTTGAGATGGGCGTCCCCGTTGCAAAAACCACGCCACGGTTGCCCGTGATTTCGTCCAGATAGCGGCATTTCATAAAGAGGTCGGAGCTTTTCTGGGCTTCGGTCTGGGCGATGCCGCCCACGTTCCGCATCTTGGTAAATAAATAGAGGTTCTTATAAAAATGACTCTCATCTATAAAGAGCCTGTCTATGCCCAGTTCCTCAAAGTTTATCACGCTGTCTTTCCGCTTGGTGTCGTTCAGCTTGTCAAGCTTCGCCTTGATTGCTTTCCTCGTTTTCATGAGCTGCTTGACCGTGAACTGCTCCCCGTGGGATGCCTGCACGTCGTCTATCCCCATCTCTATATCGTCAAGCTGGCGCATGAGCTGTTCCCTCTGGCGTTCCTCGCTGATGGGGATTTTCTCGAACTGACTATGCCCGATAATCACCGCATCATACGCCCCCGTCGCAATCCTGCCGCAGAACTTCTTGCGGTTTCCCGTTTCAAAATCCCGCTTGGTCGTAACAAGGATGTTCGCACTTGGGTAGAGCCGTAAATATTCCGACGCCCACTGCCCGACAAGGTGGTTCGGCACGACAAACATGGATTTCTGGCATAGCCCTAACCGTTTGCTTTCCTGCGCTGCGGC